>ERZ1066124.122-NODE-122-length-75726-cov-22.539520_pt1 | contig 75726 bp, 63 predicted proteins | sample MGYA00382771_ERZ1066124 | MGnify/ENA primary metagenome ERZ1066124 (study PRJEB33369, sample SAMEA5778354) | biofilm metagenome | biome: Industrial cooling water; feature: Water cooling tower basin; material: Biofilm | place: United Arab Emirates | collected... | reverse complement strand
CGGAAATGAATCTCCGGGCTGATCGGGGAAACTCCGCTGAAGCGGACTCGGAGGGTAGTTTGAGGCTCTTAGTCCACTTCAGTGGGCTTCCCTCAATTAGACCGGAGATTCATTTCCGGGCGGGTGAATGAGATCGACAGTTACCTTTAAGACATCCTCATGGAATGCAAAACTGTGCATCGAATTGCAACAAAACAATATGAGTTTCTGACCTGAAATCTATCTTAAAGCATAATTTTTCAGCGTCGATTCGCTTTACAACTGAGTGATTGTCCCTCTGTTTGAACATCGATGATTTCAGATCAGGTTGAACAAGATGTTTTTGTGTTTCCAGCCTCGTTCGCTCAGCAGCGTTTGTGGTTTGTTGAACAATTGCTTCCTGAAGCTTCGCTCTACAATACTCCTTTAGTTTTTCGGCTGACAGGTTCTCTCGTACGATCGCATCTTCAAGCCAGTCTTCAAGCGATCGTTGATCGACACGAAATTCTCAGAACAACCTTTGATACGATCGATGGACAGTTATTTCAGATCATTGCTCAAAACCTCAAAATTCCATTAGAGTTCACAGATTTACGTGGAGTTCCTGATCGCGAAGAAGCCGCATTTACAGAGATTTGGCAAGAGATCGAGCAACCGTTTCAACTCGATCGAGGGGCATTACTGCGATCGCATCTCTGGCAGTTAGAAGACAATGAACATCTACTATTGATTACCATTCATCACATTATTTTTGATGAGTGGTCGAGCGGTGTATTGATTCGAGAGTTAGGTGAATTCTATGCGGCATTAATGGAGAAAAGACTTACTAAGTTACCTGAATTACCGATTCAATATGCGGATTTTGCTGAATGGCAGCGATCGTATTTGCAAGGAGATATACTTTCTCGTCAGTTGCACTACTGGAAGCAACAGTTAAAAGATGTGACTGTTCTAAATTTGTCAAACTCGAATGCTCAACGAAGTCATCAGGGCGCAAGTCAATTATTTGAGTTGCCGCAAGCATTGTTAGATCAGTTAGAAGCACTGAGTCAGCAAGCAGGGGTTACATTGTTTATGACTTTGTTAGCGGCGTTTCAAACTTTGCTACATCGTTACAGTGGACAGACTGATATTACCATTGGTTCTCCGATCGCGAATCGCCATCAAAGCGAGTTAGAAGGATTAATCGGCTTTTTTGTAAATAATTTAGTGCTGCGGACTGATCTTACAGATGATCCTACATTTCGATCGCTATTAGATCGAGTCCGAGAAGTCACACTCTCTGCGTATGCTCATCAAGATTTGCCATTTGAAAAGTTAGTTGAAGAGCTACAACCCATTCGCAGTCTAAATCAGAATCCATTGTTTCAGGTTGTTTTCGCACTCCAAAATACACCGATGGAACAATTAGTACTGCCTGGTTTGGTCTTGAGTTCGGTTGCTTTGGAAACAAAAACTTCGCGGTTTGATTTGGAACTATACGTTTGGAAGTGTACAGATAATTTTAGAAACCTTTGGGGGCAGGGTTGGCAGCAGTCTGATGGGTTACGGGGTGTGATTGTTTACAATACGGATTTATTTGAGGAAACCGCGATCGCATCAATGCGACAACAGTTTCAAACGCTACTAGAAAGCATCGTTTCAAATCCAGAAAGCCGTTTATCCGAATTATCATTATTAACTGCTAAAGAACAACAAGCCCTACTGCAACATTGGAAGAATCAATCCGATTATCCTGACAATGCTTGTATTCATCAGTTATTTGAGCAGCAGGTTCAGTTGCATCCTCAATCGATCGCAGTTCAGTTTGGCAATCAATTCTTCACTTATGAAGCATTAAACCAAGGCAGCAATCAATTAGCGCGGTATTTACAGCACTTTGGAGTGGGGACTGAAACGCCTGTCGGGATTTGTTTGGATCGAGGAATTCAATCAATCGCGGCAATGTTGGCAGTATTAAAAGCAGGAGGCGCGTATGTTCCTCTTGATCCGAGCTATCCTCCAGAGCGGTTGCAATTGATGATCGAAGATGCAGGAATTACAGTTGTTTTGACGCAATCGAACTGGGCGGAACTCTTTCAAACTGAGGTGATTTGTTTAGAACAAGCTTGGAGTGCGATCGTAAAAGAATCCGACGAAAACTTATCGGCAATTTGCACACCGAATCAGCTTGCTTACGTGATTTACACGTCTGGTTCAACTGGAACACCGAAGGGCGTAATGATTCCACATCGAGCCGTGAATCGATTAGTGTGTGAGACGAACTACATTCAGATTGAACCCAGCGATCGAGTCGCACAAGTCGCAAATCTTGCCTTTGATGCGGCGACATTTGAAATCTGGGGTGCATTGCTAAATGGTGCGCGATTAGTGGGTATCGATCGAGAAACAACACTTTCACCCGCTGATTTTGCTACTGAATTGCAGCAAGTTAACATTCTATTTCTTACAACTGCATTGTTGAATCAAATCATTCATCAGATTCCGTCTGCTTTTCAATCACTCAAGTATCTGTTGTTTGGGGGCGAGATTGCGAATGTTAACTGTATACGATCGCTAATTCAACACGGTAAGCCAGAACATCTAATTCACGTGTATGGACCCACTGAGAACACGACTTTTTCAACTTGGTATGAGATCGATCAGATTTCAACAACGCTTCCGATCGGGCAAGCGATCGCAAACACTCAAGTCTATTTACTCGATTCCCATTTGAAGCCAGTTCCCGCAGGAGTGAGCGGCGAGATTTATCTCGGTGGGGACGGATTAGCACGAGGATACCTGAATCGTCCAGAATTGACCGCACAGCAGTTCGTTCATCTTGAAGATTGCATTCTTTATCGAACGGGCGATCGTGCGGTGTATCGAGCAGATGGCAACCTGGAATTCTTGGGACGCATTGATGATCAAATTAAACTGCGAGGATTTCGGATTGAATTGGGTGAGATAGAGACTGTTCTAGCTCAACATCCAGAGGTACAAACTGCGATCGTAAAAGTTCGTAAGGTTGATAGTGATCGACAATTAATCGCGTACATCGTGCCGCGAACGGCGTTAACCGAACGAGAATTGCGATCGTTCCTCAAGTCAAAGTTACCTGCTTATATGTTGCCTGCTGCTTTTGTGATGATTGATGCTCTACCGCTGACTGCAAATGGCAAAGTAGATCTAAAAATGCTACCTGTTCCAAATTTGAATGCACCTCAAAAGCCTACTTCTATCACTGCAACAACGTCTCTAGAAGCAGCATTGATCGAACTTTGGATTCAACTGCTTGGACGAGAGCGAATCGGCATTCAGGACAACTTCTTTGAACTGGGTGGACATTCTTTATTAGCGACTCAATTCGTTTCGCGAATTCGCGATCGATATCAGGTTGAACTACCGCTGCGATCTGTATTTGAAGCACCGACGATCGCGGAGTTAGCGCACCGAATTGAAGCTCTCAAGCCAGTCACACAGCGACGCGAGGAGATTGAACTATGAAAAGCATTCCAGAGTTAGTAAACTATCTCCAACGTCTCGATGTGCAATTATCGATCGACGATCAGCAGACAGACCGATTACGCTGCAATGCACCCGAAGGAGTTCTAACAACAGAACTACGTCAAGAATTGGTAGCGCATAAATCTGAAGTCATTGCTTATTTGCGATCCCATTCAAACCCTCAAACGACGTTTCCTTTGTCGTTTGCTCAACAGCGATTATGGTTTTTATGGCAGCTTGCACCCGACAATCCGTTCTACAATGTCTCTTCTGCAATTCGGTTGACTGGAACAATTGATCAAGACGCATTAAAAAAATCATTTGATACGATCGTGCATCGTCATGCTGCACTGCGGACGACATTCGCGATCATCGATGAACAACCAGTGCAAGTCGTTTATCCTGAAAGCAGAGTCGAAATGTCGATCGCCTCGATTGGTGCTTGTTCTGCACCAATCATCGAGCAACTTGCGACAACTGAAGCACAACGATCGTTTGATCTAACCGCTGATCCCTTGCTACGGCTAACTCTGCTGCAATGTGATTCAACCCATGCAGTTCTGTTACTCACAATGCACCATATTGTTGCAGATGGCTGGTCATTGGGTGTTTTAATGCGAGAACTCGCTGAGTGTTACAGTGCATTTGTAGAACAACGATTACCACAGTTGCCAGCGTTACCGATTCAATACAGTGATTTTGCTGGCTGGCAGCGCAATTGGTTACAAGGCGAAATTTTAGAACAACAGCTTTCTTACTGGCGCAATCAATTGCAAGATCTGCCCGAACTGAATCTATCCACAGATCGTACTCGCTCTACAACCCAGACTTATCAGGGTGCAACTTATCCGATTCATTTCTCTCCAGCATTAACCCAAAAACTAGAGGCATTGAGTCAACACTCCAGAACATCATTGTTTATGACCTTGCTTGCTGCATTTCAAACACTGATGTATCGATACACAGGGCAGGAAGATATCGCGATCGGAGTTCCCATCGCAAATCGACATCGCGGCGAAGTAGAGGAACTGATCGGATTTTTTGTGAATAGTTTGGTAATGCGATCGCAGTTTTCCCCTGATCTTTCCTTTGTTGAGTTGTTAGAACAGGTTCGCATCACCGCATTAGAAGCGTATGAACATCAAGATCTACCGTTTGAAAAGTTAGTTGAGGAACTTGATCCAGATCGTGATTCGACTCGTAATCCGCTGTTTCAAGTTGCGTTTGCACTCCAAAATGCTCCGATGCAGCCTCTAGAGTTACCTGGATTGAAACTAGAACCGATTCCCTTGAAATTTAGTAGTACTCGATTTGATTTAGAAGTTCACTTGTGGGAGCCGACACATGGTTTACGAAGTCTCTGGCAATCTCAGGAAGGATTAAGTGGATTTATCACCTACAGTACTGATTTGTTTGATCAAGATCGCATTCAGCGTTTAGTTGGACATTTTCAGACGCTTCTCGAAAGTATTGTTGCAAATCCTGACGATCGACTTTCTCATTTACCGCTACTCACTCCCGTAGAGTCAGAACAGATTCTAGCGAAGCGGAACTATGAGTCTTATAATTGCTGTTGCTTTCATCAGATTTTTGAAGCACAAGTTGATTGTAATCCTGATGCGATCGCGATTGTTTCAGAACAAGGATCACTCACTTATCGCGAACTCAATCAAAGAGCCGATGATCTAGCACAAGTGCTGATAGAGATGGGGATTAAAGTTGATGATCTGATCGGGCTGTGTGTTGATCGATCGATTGAAATGCTAGTCGGAATGCTTGGAATCTGGAAAGCCGGAGGAGCATACCTTCCGCTTGATCCGAACTATCCGCGCGATCGACTTCAGATGATGTTGAATGACACTCAAGTATCGATTGTACTCACACAATCTTGGCTAGTCGAGACTATACCGGAAACATCTGCAAAACTGCTGTGTTTGGATCAACCATTAGCGCGAACACGTATCCGTGTAGCGAAGCTATCGCCATCCATTCACAAGCCGATTGCTTCACCGAATCAGCTTGCCTATGTGATTTACACATCCGGATCAACTGGAACACCGAAAGGCGTACTGCTATCGCATCGAGGATTGTGTAATGTCGTTGAAGCACAACAGCGATCGTTTCATTTGTCGCGTAACAGTCGAGTTCTGCAATTTAGTTCTCTGAGCTTCGATGCGTCTATCTTTGAGATTGCTTTAGCCTTCGGTTCTGGTGCAACATTGTTTATTCCACCTCGATCCGTTCAACTTCCTGGAATGCCCCTGCTGCAATTTCTCAAAGATCATGCGATTACTCATGCTTTATTGACTCCTGCCGTACTTGCTGTTCTACCGACGATCGAGCTTCCTGCGCTTCAGGTTTTAATCACAGGTGGAGAGGCTTGCTCTAGTCAAGTGATCGATCGCTGGGCAGTCGATCGACGTTTTTTTAATGCGTATGGACCCACAGAAGCAACGATCTGGTCAACCGTTGCGGAACTTCGTCCGGGCGATTCTCCATCCTCGATCGGTCATCCCATTCTGAATACGCAGGTGTATTTACTCGATGCAAATTTGAATCCGGTTCCGATTGGGATTCCAGGCGAGTTGTACATCGGTGGTGAGGGAATTGCTCGTGGTTATCTGAATCGTCCAGAATTGACCGCAGAACGATTTATCAGGTGGAAAGATAGAGTTCTCTACAAAACAGGCGATCGTGCTTGTTTTCGGTCAAATAGTACGATCGAGTTTCTAGGTCGAATTGACGATCAAATTAAGATCCGAGGGTTCCGAGTCGAGCTAGGCGAAATTGAAGCAACATTGCAACGCCATCCCGCCGTTCAAGACGCAGCGATCGTGACTTCTGAAGATGCAGTCAGTGAGAAGCGATTGCTAGCTTATTTTAGTCTCAATTCACAGTTCTTACAGCAATCAGAAGCATTTTCGGCTCAACAGATTCAGCACTGGCAAACCCTCTATGACCAGACTTATCAAGCTTCAGAAGTGTCTCAACCCTTCAATACAATCGGCTGGAATAGTAGTTATACAGCCCAATCGATTCCGATCGGACAAATGCAAGAATGGGTGAGCGATCGCGTTCAGCAAATTTTGGCACTGAAACCGAAACGAGTTTTAGAAATCGGCTGTGGGACTGGATTATTGTTATTTCAACTTGCACCGCACTGTGAAAAATACGTTGCAACAGATTTCTCGAAAGTTGCATTAGAAACCATTCAGCATCAATTAGCAACACTTCCGCAGGTTGAACTCTTACACCGAACTGCGACAGATTTTGAAAACATTGATCTCGCATCGTTTGATGTGGTCATTCTTAATTCGATCGTGCAATATTTCCCAAGCGTCGATTACTTATTACAAGTCTTAGACCAAGCGATCGAGCGAATTGCGCCAGGTGGTGTTCTCTTTATTGGTGATGTGAGAAATCTGCGGTTGCTTTATGCGTTTCATGCTTGGATGCACTTGAATCAGGCAGAAGCACGAACAGAACGAACGGAACTGCGACAGTTAGTCAATCGATCGCTGTTTGAAGAACCAGAACTCGCGATCGATCCATTGTTCTTTTACGCATTGCGCGATCGCTACGCTCGAATCGGTGCAGTGCAAATTCGACTATCACGAGGTCGCAGTCACAATGAGATGACACAGTTTCGATACAATGTTCTGCTGCATTGCGATCAAAGGAATGAAGGACTGCTGGATCAACGTCCTGCGATGTCGATCGACGCTGCTAAAAAGATTTTGATTGAGGCAAATCCAGAGCACCTTAGAATTACTAACGTGATCAATCGTCGGGTGAATCATGCTGTGAGAACTGCGACTTGGTTAAACGGTGTAGATTTGCCGAAAACAGTCGGACAGATGCGAGAACGATTCGTGACTGAAGGCATTGATCCTCAAGATTGGTGGGACTTGGAAACAGTACTGCCTTATACGATCGAGATTTCTTGGTCAACGGAAACCGAAGGTAACTACGATGTCCTCTTCATTCGGCGAGAGATTAGGACTAGCCTACCCGCTGCTCCAAAAGTTCATTTCGATTGTCACGAATACACCAACAACCCGCTTCAGTCTCAATTCGCACGACAACTCATTCCCGATTTGCGGCAATTTTTGAAGCAGACGTTACCAGACTACATGATACCGAGCACTTTTGTGCCATTAGCAGCACTTCCAATGACAACGAATGGTAAGGTCGATCGTCATGCGCTGCGAGTGTTCGATCGAGAGATTCCACAATCAAGAACGATCGCAAAACAATCTGATGAAACCACGACAGAATTAATGTTGTTAGAGATTTGGAAAGATTTACTGAGATTAAATCATGCAACTATTCACGATAACTTTTTCGAGTTAGGGGGACATTCTTTACTAGCAACACAAATGACTTCACGAGTTCGGGATGCGTTCGGACTGGAGCTACCCTTAAAGAGCGTGTTTGAAGCTCCAACGATCGCGCAACTCGCTCCAATTTTGGAGAATTTACGATCGACAACCACTGCAAAAATTCCGCCGTTAGTTCGGCTCGATCGCGCGGCTTATCGTCAAAAACGCTTCACCAGCATCGAACCGCAATCCTGGTCGCCGATCGTTCCTCTAACACTGGAGACAAAACAATCTTTCTTCTGTGTGCATCCATTGTTTGGCGTTGTGCTACCTTACATGGAATTAGCCAGTGCACTCAAGAGCGAGTGTAATTTCTACGGATTGCAAGCTTTAGGATTAGAGGGCAAATCACCGCCGCTGAATCGAATTGAAGCGATCGCGACTTACTATCTTGAAGCGATACAGACCGTTCAACCGAACGAACCTTATCGCCTAGGAGGTTGGTCGTTTGGCGGATTGGTCGCGTATGAAATGGCACAGCAACTCAGACAAGCTGGAAAACGAGTTGAGCTTTTAGCCATGATTGATACACCAGCCCCTTGTAGTAAACTCTCTGTCTATCAAAGTCTTAAATTCCTTATCGGAACTGCGCTTTGGTCTACTCTGCCGTTTTTGCTCGATTATGGTGCTTTGGCAATCAATCAATCGCGGTTCTCTCGATGGCAGTGGTCGAAATTAGCGAGATCGATTCCCGAAGCTTCTCAGTTACGATTGCTGGATGAATCCACGATCGCACCCATTCTAAAAGTGATTTATGCGAATGCTCAAGCCGCTTACCGATACGCACCACAGCCTTATGTCGATCGTATTACTTTGTTTCGATCTGAGGAACAATCTGTCAGCAATGATGCAACATTAGGCTGGAGCACGTTGGCAACTGAGATTCAACTCCATCAGATTCCAGGAAACCATCTTTCGCTGTTAAAATCTCCTCATGTGCAAACATTAGCAGAACAGTTGAGGCAATATCTCTGATATCGCAATCCTGAATCGATCGTGAACTGCGAGATTGATTACCTCTGCAATTCACGACTAATCTAGGATTACTATCATTACTGCCACTGTTGCAATTGAGTGAACCAGTTCTGCACTAATGTGGTTACTTGTTCGCGTCGAGTTTCAAAATTTGCTGCGACCCAAATCAGCAAGATTCCTAAACACAATCCAATGATCCACTTCAACAACGAATACAAAGCGATGTAAACAATCAGTTGATTGATCACATTGAGCAAAAAGACCAGAGTTCCAACATACAAATAAGCACGAACTCTCAACCCCAACCCAGCAAAGATCGCAACCAATCCCACAATGCCCGGTAAGATTCCATGATTCTCCTGAGTTAACAATGCAGTTGCACCGATCAATCCTGTACCACAGATGCGAACAGAGTGACGCACTCCGCGTTCCAATGAAGGTTCAACCTGAGCAAAGTATAGAATCGATAAGCCGATCGGTAAAACTTGCCAAAACAACACTTCCACATTCAATCGATGCAACTGATCGAACACAAGCCAATTGATCAATCCGATGCTGAGATAAGTCCAACGCACTTGGCGACGAATCGAAGCCACCAAACTATAAAACATAGCAACTACAATTAAACTCACTGGATGCACGATCGCAGAAGTTCCGAGTAATACCAAGAACGGCAACGCCACGGCGACCCGCTGCCAAGGTTGTCTTGCCCACCCAAACCGATCCCAAGGCAAGACAAAGAGTAAGAAAGCAACGATCGCGCTAATTGCCCCAAAATAGGGTCGCACCACTGCACTAAACAATCCACTAAACCAAGGCTTAGTGCTGAGATACCAGATCAATCCCGCTGCTTCTAACAATCCTACATACAGCCAGATCTCAGCCGCACCTTGAGGCGGACGATGCCGAGCTTGCCAAATCGCATAGAGCGATAGAATCATTCCCGTTGTGAATCCAACTAGCGCTAACGTTCCAGGCGCAGAGGGATCAATCAATGTCAGAATTGCAGCCAGAGTTAACACAACACTGCTTACTGCCCAATGAAGATGTGCAAACGGTCGAATTTCTTCAGAGCTAAGATTAAACACACGAAACACTCTCGATCGAGGAATCCGATACACCAGCATCAAACCTGCGCCTACAGTCGCGATCGCCATCAGTTGATCACTCAGCGACAACAATCGCACCGGATACAATACCAGTTCATACGCCGCGATCGAGGTTCCAACCATTCCGACATAAGTCAGCGGTTTTAACTGAAAATCCCGTCTGCCAATCCAAACCGCGATCGCAGCAACACCCAACGTCACCCATCCTGTCCAAGCCGCGAAAATCTGCGATCGTAATCCCAGCGCCAAGATGCCATACGCCAACGGCAAAATATCCCAGTTTGAAGAACGTCGATCGCTTCGTCGTTGCCACACTTCACCGATCAAGAGAATCACTAATCCTAAACTCACATTCGCAATGCTCAATCGAGCGATCGATGGTTCAAACCACGCCAAACCATCTGCAATTAGTAACTCTAGTCCGATCCCAATCCCAATCACGGTTACAATTCGCGCGGTCTGCCAAGTCCGAAATACTAAAGCACCTGTGAGCAATCCAACCGCAACGATCGTAATCGCGTTCGGTTTTACGATCGCCTCATAAACCTGAATTGTACGCAGACTCAGACCCGTTAGCACGATCGCACCGAGTCCAATCGCCCAACCATCCGCCGCTTGTGCATAGAGGGTGACAAAGTTCGATCGCTGCGATTGTCCCCAGCGCTGAAACTGCCACAGGAGTGTCACCGCGATCGCGCCTGCCAGTAACCACGATTCCACCGCAAATCCTGGCATCCAGTGCCAAATCCACCAGCCGATCAATCCAAAACCGAACCCAAACGTGAGATAGGCAGGAGCAATCCGCTGTAAGCATCGTGTGTTGACGAGCATCAGAACAGTTGCGATTCCTAAACTCAACAATCCAGCAGTGCGATCGTGGATTGTCAGAAGTTGCGCCGCGATGAGCGCGATCATGCTAACTTCACTTGCAACATTCCGTTTTGATTCGTCGCGGACTGCGATCGCGCTCAATGCAGCAGGAATCAAGAGCCAAACGATCGACCACTGGAACGAAAAATCAAAGAATAAAACATAAGCGACCGCTGCCAGAGCAAACCCGAAATACCAGGCACTTTGATGCCATCGTGTCCGATTTCGGAGTTGGCTCAAACCCCATTCCGCGATCGCACTACCCAAGGCAATACACGCCCAGACTGAGCGATCAAGACCCGGAAATCGCCAGTCGATCGCGGCAATCAGTGCAGATAATCCTGCTCCATGAGTGAGATGAATCAGCGGGATTGACTGTTGTTGGCGTTGAGTCCGTTCTAAAATCACAGCCGAAGCAATCAAATTTAAGGTACGAGTTGCAGGTGCAAACAAACTTAGACCTGTTAATCCCAGTCCGAACAATAGCGCGATTTTTTCTGTAAATTTTGCAAGTTCTGGTTTCTGATCGCGATCGAATTTCGCTGCGAGCGCCAATATTCCAATCAAATACGGTAGTAGAGCAATTCCCAACAGTGCGATCGCAGGCGCTTGCGTCCAGTTAGTAGCCGTGTTCACAATTTGAGTTTGCACTGCATTCGGAACTAATCGCCAAGCTAACCAAATCGACTGCAATCCAACCAACAACAATCCAACCACATCAAATCGCCGCTCATATCGTTGCAGCAGTTTCCACCAAAATAGCAGCGCTAAACCACTCACCGCTAACGCTTGCCACACCACAGAGGACACAGAAACGAGCCACCCCAAACCGAGCAAACTACCACTTACAATCCACAAGACTGCCCAAGGTTGAGATTGTGCAATTCGTGCAACAATCCACCCCACAATCCCAAACGCTAATCCTAACTGAGCAATCTCAACTCCTACGATCAAAATCGCCCGTAGAATCAGCAATACCGTCACATATCCTTGCGCCAAAACAAGTGCGATCGATGAATTTCCCGGCTGAATCCGTATCCCGATCGCAGCCCCGATCGCACCCAAATACACTGCAATTAATGGGAAATTCTCTAAACTCCAGCCGCACTGTAAATAACTCAAACCGAGATAGCCTACAATCGCGATCGCACTTGGACTAGAAAATCGCTGTCGAAAGAGCGAGACCGCCATTCCGCTCAACAATCCCGCAGCCCCGATCGCACTCACAATCGAAACGGGTTCAATCGATTGTAGTAAAAAGCGATCGAGCGCCCAAAAATTCACCGGAATCAACAGTAACGTCAGAGTTTGCAACGTGGAAGCGGTCAGTCGCAAATTCTCTTTTCGCCCTGTCCAAAACGCCACACCCCAAAAAGTCAGCGTATAACTCAACAACACGAAATACTGTCCGATCGAGGAAACGTTTTGCCATTGACTTGCCGCCAAGACTGCCGACGACACCACAACCAGAAACACCCCTAATGCGAGTAACCAAACCACACTCAGTTCTTGTTGCAGCGATCGTAGAATTTGCCCGATCAAGGTTTGACGCGGCAGAGATGGAGGACGGCGAGGCGGTGGAGCTTCTACCACTCGCTCAACATCGGTAATGAAATCGGTCGTCCTAGGTGCTTCAGGAATGACATCTGTAAGATAGTGTTGAGCCAGCTTTAGAATTTGTCGATCGCTCAATAATCCAAGTTGCACCCAAGCATCTAAACCAGTCAATAAATCCGGGTGATTTGCATTAACTTCAAGGTGAATGCGACGATTTTCCGGCAGTGACATCTGTGTGCCTCCGGTTAGGAATAGAACAATGCAGAGATGTGCTTTACTCTACCGAAGCTTGATCCGCTCAGTGCGCTGATTTCGTCCGCTTCCTACATTGGCACACACAACTGGCACACTCATCTTAAAACGTTAAATTGGCTTCGGCAGCGGGAGTGGTTGCAAGCTCGATCGACAAATCAAACCAAAATGTCGTGCCCAAATTCGGTGTACTTTGCACTTCAAGCTTCGCTCCCAAGAGTTGAAGGAGTTGCTGACTGATCGACAATCCTAATCCGCTTCCTTTTCCCGATCGTCGCCCCGATTCTGTTTGCATGAATGCTTTGAACAACGATTCGATTTCATGTTCTGCAATGCCAATTCCGGTGTCTGAGACTTCAAATCGTAATCGTTTTGGATTCAAGCAAGAAACACGCAATGTAATACTTCCGTGATTGGTGAATTTGACAGCATTCGTTAGTAAATTAATCAAGACCTGTCGAACCTTGCGTTCATCCGTTTGAATCCAGTTTGGAACTGCGATCGCGCAATCTAAATTCAATTGAATTCGCTTCTCGATCGCCTGCGGTTCAAACATCTCCAAAAGGTTGTGCAGCAATAGTCTCAAGGAAATCGTTTGAAGATCGATCGTTTCTGCTTTCGCTTCGAGTTTCGCTAACTCCAACACATCATTAATCAGATCAAGCAAATGATCCACGCTTTGATTAATCACAGCTAGACGATCGCGTTGTTTAGGAGAAAGCGTCTTGTCATAACTCATCAATTCACTACTACTGAGAATGATCGACAACGGCGTTCTCAACTCGTGATTCACATTGGCTAGGAATGTTGTTTTTGCTCGATCGGCGGCTTCCGCTTCCTGTTTCGCCCGCATCAATTCCACATTCTGTTCTGTGAGTGCTTGGGTTCGTTCTTGTACTTTCTGCTCAAGTGTCTTCGTATAGTCTTGGAGTGCATCATGCGATCGCACTAATGACCGCCAAAGCCAATAAACGCGCGTCGTAATCACAATCAGCTTCATGCCAATCAGCGGAGCCACGATCGTGATCCACCAGCCGGATAGAAATAAACCGTAAGCCGTGAGCACGCCCGCGATCGTGGCGGCAAGCATCCAAACAAACGTTCGATGCGGTGCGCGAAATCGTGTTCCTAGCACAACACCGATCCCCAACCACAACCAGCACCAAATTGTTTCAATCCATTCGGGTACACCTCGCAAAATCGTTCTGCCATCGAGTGCCGCACTAATTAACTGGCTCGTGAAATCCGCATGAATCTCCACTCCAGCAGACGTGAGTTTTGTTGTACTGCTATACGGTGTGAAAAAGCGATCGTTCAAACTTTCCGCGATCGACCCGATCAAAACAACCCGATCCTGCATTAATTGAGCCGGAACACGATCGCTCAACACATCGCTAAAACTGACCGAAGTAAACGATCGCTGTAAATTCCGAAAATTCGCCAACAACTGAAAGCCACCGATATCACCCCTGACATATCCGCCTGCATTCGCTTTCAAAGGTTCGAGGTGTGCCTTTCCAAGCTGAATCGCACCACCAGAAAGCGATCGCGGCGTAATTCCTTCAGCTTTGAGATAATCCAATGCCAGTCGCGTTCCCAAAGTCGTCACGGTTCGCGGCTGCTTTCCCCACATTGAATTCACCCGTAGCGACAAAAGATTGCGTCGAATCTTGCCATCGGGATCAAGCACCAGATCACTCGCGGCAATCTGACCTTGTTCTCGCAGAATCGGCGGCGGATCAACCGAGGGCATATTCGCGCCGCTCAACGTTTTCTCAACCCCGATCAGATTTGGAGTCTGCTGATAAATTTGTCGCAGTTCAGCGTGACCCGGTTCAACCGGAAGATTGCGATAGACATCCATCCCAATCACACGCGGCTTTTGTTGACGAATCTTAGACAGAAGTTGAGCGAATTGAGCGTCGGGAATCGGATAGCGCCCGATCGCATTAAAATCGGACTCATCGATTGTCACAATCACAATCCGAGAATCAACTGCCTCCGGTGGACGTGCTCGAAACCACTGATCCAGCACCATGAGTTCCAACGGTTGAAAAACACCCGCCACCTGCAACCCGATCACAGCAGTTGCAACGGCGATCGCGCTGATTCCAACCCCTACCCATTGCCGCACTGATTTCAATTACTCCACAGCTTTACACAGTCAACAAGATTCACCTGTTAAAAACTGTAGGGCAGTGTGATTCTATTGTCTACAGAAAATGATTGAAATTACGATCGCGAACCACCGCCGACTGTCCCACTCGGAGCGCCTGATCCAGGAGGAGGGTCGATTTGAGCCTGAACGGGAGAAGTGGAGATGAAAGTGAAGTGAATTCCAAGCGATAAAGTCAGGCTACAGGTCACACGGAAGAATTGAGTGGGGGTCATTTTTTAGGCAGTAAATAAAGGGTTGGACAGTCGAGTAATCAACGCCGATCGAGGGCAGCAATGATTTGCGATCGGAGTAATCAGGAACATGCCGAAGAGAAATCGAACTCATCTACGCCAATTCCATGAAAACTAAACTGGGAAAAGGTAAGTTTCGCGATAGCAGAAGGAATAGAGCAATTTGCGAGAATCCTCGATCAATAAAGGCTTCGGTCGCAATCAAAATACTATACACATTTGTTTTCCTATCTCAGCGATTTTACGCAGAAACCGGATGAGATAAAACAAGCTTAATTAAAGAAATCATGCAGCTTGTGTAAAGACTGTTAATAAAAATGGACATTCAGATGCGAAGGCTGAGAGAGGTTACTTTTTGACCGTTTTTAAGTGATAGGAGCATCTGCGTATTTTTTTGTAGGCTACTCTTTTAATCTGAATTTGAGAAATATGTGTTCTCATTTCCTATTTAGGATAAAGCTTTCTAAATAACAAGAATTCAGCAGAAAGAAAGGACTTTTCCTACCTGAATGAGTATCGATTCATACTAAGTTGAACAGAATTCGCTGCGATCGAGTTGGGTCAGTCTCTAGAAAGCGCGATAGCTTCGCTACACGGATACGTGTTCGCTCAATCAAAATAAGCTAAGCTGAACTCCGGTTGTTCGTTCAAATGTTCTATGCGTTACTCTGCTTCTGCCTTATTTATTAGCGTGCTGCTAATGGCGGGATGTTCTAATCCTGAAACGGCTCAATCTCCCGAAAGCCCCAAACCAGAAGCAGCCCGCAATCTCGTCATTCCACCGACACCGCCGTCTGCTCCCTTAGCGATCGCGCCCACGACTCCCGATCCGACTACCACGCAGACCGTTCAACAGTATCTTGCAAGACTCGCCGCTCAAGGCTATCCGCAATCGGCACAAGGCATCTGGATTCAAACGACAGATCAGCTCCTCGCAAATCATCAAGGAACGATCCCGCTTTCTGCCGCTTCATTGACCAAAGTTGCAACATCTTTAGCGGCACTCCAGACTTACGGCGTTGATCATCGCTTTCAAACGATCGTGGGAACGAATGGAACGATCGAGAACGGCGTTGTGAAAGGAGATTTGATTGTTCAAGGTGGCGATGATCCGTTCTTTGTATGGGAAGAAGCGATCGCACTTGGAAATGCGCTCTCTCAACAAGGAATCAAACAAGTCACGGGTGATCTCATTGTCACAGGTCGCTTCTTTATGAACTTTGAAACCGATCTAGGTCAAGCTGGAACCTTACTCAAACAAGCCTTGAATGCGAGAACCTGGTCGAGTGAAGCGCTCTCACAATATGAAACGCTCCCGACTGGCACTCCCAAACCTCAGATCGCGATCGCAGGTTCCGTGAAAGTCTCTGGCAATCCGCCCACCTTTACCACGATCGCCCGACATCAATCCTTACCGCTACCCGAATTGCTGAAAAAAATGAATCGCTTCAGTAACAATGCAATGTCGGAAATTGTCGCAAGCTCGATCGGGGGTGCAAAAGTGGTTTCGCTCAAAGCTGCACAAGCCGCAAGAGTGCCGCAAAATGAAGTGATTTTAGTCAATGGTTCAGGATTAGCCGTTGAGAATCGGATTTCTCCTCGTGCAGTGTGTTCGATGTTTTTCGCGATCGATCAATTGCTCAAACCCTCGAAAATGACGATCGGAGATATTTTCGCGATCGTGGGAACCGATGAAGGCATTCTCGAAGGTCGCAAACTTCCGACTGGACTGGTAACAAAATCGGGCAGTCTTAATGAGGTCAGCGCATTAGCCGGAGTGCTACCGACGAGCAAGAATGGCTTGGTTTGGTTCGTGATCATGAACGGTGGAGGCGCAAATCTAGAAGGATTCCGCTCAGGACAGGAAGCTTTGTTGAATTCGTTTGCGAACCAATGGGGAAGAGTTCCAACCGTTCCAGCAGAACTCGCAGCGAATCGCGATCGAGTGAATCTTAAATCGGTGGTTGAAAAAGCAAACTAGCGCAAGTCGGTATCGATCGCTGGCTTACAATAAGAGCAAGAGTCGGTGGAGCAGATTATGAATACGATCGACAATTCGCCAGTAAATGATCCGGAATCATCGGAGAGGATGTCTGTCGAAGCGTTGCAGCATCAACTGAATGAATCGCTTAAGCAGCTATCTCCTGAACGATTAAAGGTAGTGGCTGATTTTGCTGCTTATCTCGCAAATACTGAAAGTGAAGCTGCAACTCAAGAACTTCTAACCATTCCAGGACTCTTAGAACGAGTTCAGAAAAATCAAGCGACTCCGAAAGATCAGTACGTCAATTGGAGAACGCTTTGATCTGATGTATGAAGTTCTCCTCCATCCGGATGCTAAAGCCTTTTATGTTAGCGCTGATAAGGCTTTAGCTAAGAAGATTGCTCGATGTTTGCAACAGTTAGAACAAACACCAAGATCTCATCCCAATATCAAAGCACTGAAGGGCGAGTACGCAGGGTTGTATCGATATCGCATCGGAGACTATCGAGTGATTTATTCGGTTGACGATAGTTTAGTGCAAGTCTTTGTGGTCGCGATCGCGCATTGGAGTGAGGCGTATGAGACCTGAGCACGATTTTGCCGTTCTACTTAGTTGCTAAAAGTCTTACAGTGGGTAAAGCAGATTCAAGAAAGTATCATGACTGAGTTTCATACCGTTCGCGTTTATCATCGTCAACAAGATAAGTTTTATACCTTTGAAGTACCGAGCGATCGCTATGTTCTTCAATCTGGCGAAGCTCAAGGGGTTGAACTGCCATTTTCCTGCCGCAATGGAGCCTGTACAACGTGTGCAGTAAGAGTTTTATCAGGACATCTAGAGCAACCAGAAGCAGTCGGACTCTCTCCAGAATTGAAGCAGCAAGGATATGCACTGCTTTGTGTCAGTTATGCCCAATCAGATATTGAAGTTGAAACGCAAGACGAGGATGAAGTTTACGAACTGCAATTCGGGCGCTTTTTTGGCAAAGGTAAAGTGAAACGCGGGTTGCCCTTGGATGAGGAATAAGCCATGAGTGTGTCGATCGCGAAATGGACGCTGGATGAATATCACCAAATGATCGAGGCGGGAATTTTAGACGATCGCCGGGTGGAACTATTGCGAGGAGAAATCGTCGAAATGCCGCCAGAAGGAGAACTTCATGCCTTCGACTCCAATGAAACATTCAAGTATCTGCTGAGAATTCTGGACGGTTTGGCAGATGTCCGCAGTGCAAAACCGATCACGTTACCCAACCAATCAGAGCCAGAGCCGGATCTTGCGATCGTTCAAGACCTTGGGCGTGAGTATCGCCGTCACCATCCATATCCGGAGAACATTTTTTGGCTGATCGAGTACTCCAATTCCAGCTTGAGTAAAGATTTGGAGATTAAACGCAAAATCTACGCCGAAGTTGGAATTCGTGAATATTGGGTTGTGAACTTGAGAAAGGCAGAACTGATTGTATTTCGTGAACCGCAAAACGGTGATTATCGATCAGAAGTAACGCGAATGACTGGAACGATCGCGCCGCTTGCCTTTCCTGAGATAGAGATTTCAATCGATCGCATTCTCAACGGTTAGAGGATGACTGTACAATAGGGCGAACGCTGTGAGTCTTAGCACGTATGAAGACATTCCAAGCGATTCGCGGTCTGCTGCCATTAGTCATGCTTTATCCCTGGGCGATGAGCGCGATCGTGGTTTTAGGAATTTTGTCTTCGCTGTCTGAAGGCTTCGGTATCAGTCTATTCATTCCGCTGCTTCAAAGTGTCCAACAGACTGATGCCGCCAGTGGTAACTTTTTTCTTAGCTCAATCAATCAGATTTTCTCAGGGATTCCATCTGAATCCCGATTTGTATTCATTGCGGGATTCATTTTCGTGTGTATTCTGCTGAAATCTGTGTTGACTTACAGTAATACTGTCTTGTTCGCTTGGTTGAATTCGCAGATTAGTCATCGACTCCGATCGAACATTTTCAACCAGCTTCTAAGTGTGAGCTACAGCTATCTAGAACGCAATGATACTGGGAAATTTATCAACACACTCGCAACCGAAACCTGGCAAACCAGTCGAGCACTCAGTATCTTTGTCAATTTGATTATTGATAGCTGTACGGTCTTAGTGTTTGCAGTGTTTTTGCTGTTAATTTCGTGGCAGTTAACCGTTTGGGTGAGTGTTGCGATCGTACTGATTTCGCTCACGATTCAATTTGTGACACGACAGGTTAAATCGATCGGGCAGACGGCAGTGCAGGCGAATCAATCCCTCGCCGATCGCATGTGGGAAGGATTGGGTGGAATGCGCGTGATTCGGGCATTTGGGCGTGAAGCCTATGAGCAAAAAAGATTTGATCGAGCATCAGAACGAGTGAAGCGATCGTTCTTTAAGTTAGAGATGATTTCCGGCATTGTGAGTCCTTTGTCAGAAACATTATCCGCAGCATTGCTTTTATTGATTTTAGTGATTGCACTCAGCGCAAATCAAACCGCATTACCAACCTTGCTTACGTTTGTGTTTATTCTGTATCGATTGCAGCCGAAGGTCAAGCAAGTAGACGGGGCGCGAGTGGTATTAGCAAGTTTGACCAGTTCGATCGCAGAAGTGACGGCACTGCTCGATCGTTCTGATAAGCCTTATCTGATCTCTGGACACATTCCGTTTCAGGGTTTAGAACGAGAGATTCAGTTTAAAGGAGTCACGTTTCACTACAACACGCATGAGCCACCTGCGATCCAAAATATTTCACTGTGCATTCCGCAAGGGAAAACGACGGCATTTGTCGGACCTTCTGGCGCGGGAAAGTCTACGCTGATTAGTTTACTGTGTCGATTCTCTGATCCCACGATCGGAGAAATTTACGTGGATGGTTGTCCGTTGAGACAGTTACAACTCAATTCTTGGCGCGATCGATTAGCGATCGTCAGCCAAGATATCTATATGTTCAGCACCACGATTCGAGAGAACATCGCTTATGGTCGGCTAGATGCAACTGATGATGAGATTATCAAAGCCGCTCAACTCGCGAATGCGGATGAATTCATTCGGCAGTTTCCGTCTGGGTATGAAACGCATATTGGCGATCGCGGAGTCAGACTATCCGGAGGACAACGACAGCGAATCGCACTCGCACGAGCCATTATTCGCGATCCTGAAATTCTGATCTTGGATGAAGCTACAAACGCATTAGATAGTATTGCTGAAGATCTAATTCAGGAAGCCTTGAAAACATTGAGTCGAAATCGTACTGTGATTGTGATTGCTCATCGCCTTTCGACGATCGAGCAAGCGGATCAAATTATTGTGCTCAATCAGGGTCAAGTCGTCGAACAAGGAAATCTTCAGCAATTACTCGCGCATCGAGGTTTATTCACTCAACTATATCAACTGCAAAATCGTAAGAACTGAACAATGCCTTATTCGATTTACGAAATTGAAGTGACTCAACCTTTACCAACCTTGACGCTATCTGAGGGCGATACGGGCGTAGGCTTAATTGTGAGGCGATACGATCGAGTCATTGGCTTTCTGATGCAGCCTTGGGATCAGTCTCAGATTGATGGAAATACGATCGCGGCTTGGATTGCAGAAAAGCTGAGTGCAAAGATCATTCAAGAAGCGATTCGCGATGAGTGGAAAAGTTCAGAGATTACTAACCACCCGTCATTAACTGTCGCGATCTGTACGAAAGATCGACCGGATCAGTTAGCTCGATGTTTGAATTCGCTTTTGAAATTGCAGTCCGATCGATTTGAAATAGTCGTGATCGATAATGCACCAACAGACGATCGGACTCAAGCGCTAATTGCAACGCTGCCAACTGTTCGATATGTCCGAGAACCGAAAGCAGGTCTGAACTTTGCGCGGAATCGTGCTTTAGAAGTTGCAACTACGGAACTATTGGCGTTTTTAGATGATGATGTGGTGGTCGATCGCTTATGGCTAAACGGACTGATCACCGCTTGGGTAGAAAATCCAAATGCAGCCGCGTGGACAGGATTAGTTTTACCGTATGAGCTAGAAACTGAAGCACAGATTTTATTTGAAAGTCGAGGGGGATTTGGTCGCGGTTTTGAGAAAATTCGCTATGGTCAAATCTTGCCGCAAAATCCGCTGTATCCCTGTGGGGCTGGTATTTTTGGGGCGGGATGCAATATGGCATTTCGACGAGACATTCTCTTGAAGTTGGGCGGATTCGATGAAGCGTTAGATACAGGTGCACCGCTGCCGGGAGGAGGGGATTTAGATATCTTTTATCGGATCATTCGATCGAACAATGTTCTCGTGTATGAGCCGCAGTATTTGGTGTATCACCAACATCGTCGAGAAACTGAGAAGTTACGCCGCCAATATTGGTCTTGGGGTTTAGGATTGATGGCATTTGTCGCTAAGTCCTATCAAAGCGATCCTGCTCAGCGAGAACAATTTCAGAGACTCGTGAAATGGTGGTTTCAATATCAAGGCAAGCAATTAATTAAAAGCAGGATCGGGCGGCATCCGTTACCTTCAGAGATGATTTTGGCTGAAATCTGGGGTGGAATTCGGGGATTGTTGGGGGAATATCCGCGATCGCAACACCGCATCGAACAGATCCGGAGGCAATATGAATCCGTTTAAGCCTTGGCAAGTTTTACATCTAGACTTAAGTGATCCGATTCCTGACTTAGAAGCGAATGATCATTATCAAGGGCTGTATCTTGTAATCTTTTGGGCAGACATTCCTTTAGGTCACTTAGAGCTTCAAATGGCTCAATTCCCAATGTCTGCGAGTGAATTGAAGAATTTAATTCTGCAAGCGATCTCACCCTCGATCGGGTCTCATCTACTTAAAACAGGCTTTCAAGGAGAGCTACCGATTGATTCACCTAAAACAATTCCACCGAATTTACCTGATGTCTTAGCACTAGAGAAACCTTTGGAACTCGTGCGATCACTAACTCAATCATTACCGACGGAATCTTCGGTTTCAGTCATTGTCTGCACTCGCGATCGACCTCATGCTTTGAAGGATTGTTTACGATCGCTCCAAGCTCTCAACCCGCCACCATTCGAGATTTTAGTGATTGATAATGCACCAAGTTCCGATGCAACTTATCAGATTGTGGCTCAACTCCCGAACATTCGATATGTGAAAGAAGAGCGATCGGGGTTGAGTGCTGCTAGAAATCGCGGTATTCGAGAAAGTCGCGGTAACATTATTGCCTTTACCGATGATGATGTTGAAGTGCATTCTCTCTGGACAGCCCGACTGCAACAAGCCTTTTCTGATCCTCAAATTCTAGCTGTCACCGGATTAGTATTGCCGACTCAACTCGAAACCGAATCACAATACCTGTTTGAGAAAAGCTTTGGTGGATTCGGTCAAGGTTATCGATCGAAAACATTCGATTCAAAGTTCTTTCAAACTATGCAGAGGCGAGGAGTTCCGGTTTGGCGGATGGGCGCGGGGGCAAATATGGCATTTCGTCGGAGTGTATTTGAGAAAGTTGGAGAATTTGATCAGCGATTAGGAGCAGGTCGATCGGGCTGTAGTGAAGATTCGGAACTGTGGTATCGCATCTTAGCTGAAGGGGGAAACTGTTACTATGAGCCGAAAGCCGTAGTATTTCATACGCACCGATCGGATCTTGCAAGTCTCAAATCTCAGATGTATCAATATATGCGAGGTCATGTCACTGCTTTATTGATTCAGTTCGATCGCTATCGACATTGGGGCAATCTGCGGCGATTAGGAATTGCTCTGCCTCGATACTATTTGAGAAGAACGATCGCAAAACTGTTAAATCGAAGTCGAATTCCGGCTGAGGTTCTGAGCGCAGAAATTCGAGGCTGTTTGGCTGGACTGTTATTCTACTGGAAAAATCGACACCCCCAAGATGATGTCTAAACAAGCATTACCAGAATTTTTATCTCGAAATCCGTTTCCTCATCCGCTGACTCAGGGGTTCTTTTACCGTGAGAAAATGCGGGCGATTTATCGGATTGCACCCGATCGACCCTTTCAGGACATTCTCGAAGTCGGGGGCGGTCAAGGTGGACTGACTGCATTACTCTATCCGCGATCACGGATCACCAATCTCGATCTCGATCCTCAATACGCTGCTGCACCTTGCAACCAACAAGCGCAAGTGCGATTTGTTTGCGGAGATGCTACAGCACTCCCCTTTGAGGATCGAAGCTTTGATGCGGTCACGATGTTTGATGTGCTTGAACACATTCCAGATCATAAACGTGCGATCGCTGAAGCCTTTCGAGTGTTACGCCCAGATGGATTTCTGCTTGTTAGCACTCCAAACGAACATTGGCGATTCCCTTACTATGGATTGATGAAACCGATCTGTCCGCCTGAATCGGAAGTCATGGCAGAATGGGGTCATGTTCGACGCGGATATACTTTAGCCGAACTATCAGCGCTGATTGATGTTCCTTGCCAAGGATCGGCGACCTTTATCAATCCGATTACAGTTGTGGGGCATGATATTGCATTTTCAAACTTACCGGGGCGGGTCGTGCGATCGCTGTGTACCGTTCTCAGTCCGATGATTTGGCTGAGTTATGCACTGCATCGTCCAGAGTCAAAAGGCACAGAAACCGCATCCGCATGGCAAAAATCAGCTATTCCTGAGACATTTGCATGATTTGTCGCCATCGCCATAACAGAACACGATCGTAAGGTCGCCAAATCGTCGGCTGCCGTTGAGTGGTGAGATGATTAATTTCATCGATCGTCAGCGTTGAACTCGATCGCTTAAATCGCTGAACGAAATTGAGCCACGCTTTTTGGTCTTTCCACACCAGTACAGTAAAGGGTCGAGTGATAAAGCTGAGCATCGCGAAAAGTATCACTTTATAAAGTCCGGGACGCAATAGCACAACGCGATCGACACTCAAACATCGAACAATCCAAACAAACATATTTTGATAATCGCCGCTCACATAACTTTTACCGATCAGATAGTTATAGAAAGTACTTCTTGACCAGCGACGAATGCGATCGGGAATGTTCGGATTGCGCTGTTGTACCTCGCTCATCATGACTTCGTAGGATTTCGCCATCACGGGCGCATTTGTCGCCATACTGCCTACATACTGTCGATATCCGATGAGATATTCAGGTACGACACGCACAGAATACTGTTCAGCAATGCGAATATAAATATCCCAGTCTTCGCAGCCTTGAGCATTCTGCGCTCTAAGATTGCAGTTATAACCCCCAACCCGATCAATACAACTCCGACGAAACAAGGCAGTGCTGGCATTATCCAAGAAATTGAAATACAGCAATCCGTTAAAGACATTGCCTTCAGCCGCAGTGAAATCTTGATCAGCAATGTATCGACCAATCATTTCCCCAGCTTCATTGAGATACACCGACCACGAGTAAACTAATCCAACGGTTTCGTCTGAAGCTTCAAGACAGCGAACTTGCTTTTCAAGCTTTTCGGGATACCAAACATCATCCGCATCGATCGGGGAAATATACTCACCGTTCGAGGCTTGGATCGCTAAATTTCGAGCGGCTGCAACTCCAGAGTTTTCTTGTCGGAGCAAGCGAATTCTGCGATCGCATCGGGCATAAGATTCGACGATTTCGGCAGTGCGATCCCTAGAACCGTCATCGACCACAATGATTTCAAAATCCTGATAAGTTTGCTTCAAAACCGAGTTCAATGTCTGATCAATGAAAGCTTCCGCATTGTAAGCCGGAATAATCACAGACACGAGCGAATTAGTCATTGCATATCACCCACACGAATTCAGCTTTATCAGAGACGATTTTCGCGAGAGTCAAATCTATCTAAAGATAAAGTCTCAATGCGCCGGGTTCAATTCTAGGCGGATCGCTGTTGTTGACGTTCTCTGATGCGATCGAGCGATCCGATCGGAATCGCCGAAATTAATTGACGAGTATATTGCGTTTGCGGTTTCCGGTAAATGGTATCCGCCGTCCCGATCTCCTCGATTTTGCCGCGATTCATCACGATAATGCGATCGCTCATAAATTTCACCACGCTCAAATCGTGCGAGATAAAGATATAAGTCAAGCCAAATTCAGACTGTAGTTCTTTCAGCAGGTTTAAGACTTGCGCTTGAACTGAGACATCAAGGGCTGAAACTGATTCGTCGCAGATAATGAATTTGGGATTGAGCGCCAGCGATCGAGCAATACAAATCCGCTGCCGCTGTCCTCCAGAGAATTCATGCGGGTAGCGATTGATCCATTTCGGATCGAGTCCGACTCGCTGTAATAGATACTCAACTCGTTCTTTGAATTCCTTCCGGTTGCCTCGTCCATAGATCAGCAGCGGTTCCATCACCGCATCGCCAATATTCATTCGGGGATCGAGTGAGCTGTAAGGATTTTGGAAAATGATCTGAGCGTCTCGCCGTAATTGACGAACTCGGTTTTTCGAGAGCTTTAGAATGTCCTCTTTCTCAAAGAAAATCTTACCTTGCTTCGGTTCGATCAATCGAATTAATGTTCGTGCCAACGTCGATTTACCGCAGCCTGATTCACCCACTAATCCGAGCGTTTCACCCGGATACACATCAAACGAGACATCATTCACCGCCATCGTGTATCGCTTGGTTTGACCAAACACACCCCGAATCGGAAATGCGACTTGCAGATTCTGAACGGAAACGAGCGGCTCTTTTTGTTGCAAGGTTTTCAAGCGTTGAGCAAATTCGGCTTCACTGACTTCTTCTGCTTCAGACAATGCCGTTCCAACATCGCGCCGTTTTGCCTGGATTAGTTTCTCTCCGGTCGGCAACATCGACACTTCCATAAAATCCGAAACGGTTGGCAAGAATCGCAATCGGCGATCGGGCTGTGGTCGGCACGTCAGCAATCCTTTCGTATAAGGATGTTTCGGATTTTCAAAGATGTCGAGCACTGAACCATACTCTACAATCTTGCCTTCATACATCACGGCGACATCATCGGCGATTTCTGCAATCAAGCCGAGATCGTGCGTGATAAACATCATGCCCATTCCACGTCGATCGCGCAATTCCCGTAGCAAATCGAGAATGGTTGCCTGCACGGTGACATCCAATGCAGTGGTCGGTTCGTCTGCAATCAAGAGTGTCGGATTACAAGCGATCGCCATTGCAATCATGATTCGCTGTAATTGTCCGCCGGATAGCTCGTGCGGATAGCGATCGAGCATTGCGGTCTTGCGTCGATTAATTTCCTGGTCGAGTTCTACTTGGTTCGGTCTGACATTCCGTTCTTCTAGAACCTGTCCCTTCAGGTCTTCATCCGATGGTAGCACTCGAACTTCTTGCAACAACGAAGATGCTCGACGACGCGCTTCCGAGTGCGACAGGTCTTGGTGCTGTCTGATTGCTTCCACTAGCTGAAATCCACAGGTATACACCGGATTAAGCGAACTCATCGGCTCCTGGAAAATCATCGAAATCTTTTCGCCCCGATAGTCCTGCATTTGCTTCTCAGGCAGGCTTAAAAGATTCACAGGTTCGTGACCCTCTTCGGGTTGAAACCAAATTTCGCCGCCTGTCACTCGTCCGGGTGGATTCGGAATTAATCGCATCACCGCGAGTGAAGTCACCGATTTTCCTGACCCAGATTCGCCCACGATACCAAGCGTTCGTCCACGTTGCACTTGGAACGAAATGCCGTCAACCGCTTTTACCACTCGTTCATCGGTCTTAAATTGAACTTGAAGGTTACGGACGTTCAGGATGGTGTCGCTCATGATGTTTGGCAAGTCAGGGAGGAGATGATTAATTCTAGCAACGCGATCGCACGATGTAAGGTTCCTAGTGTACTAAAGCATCGAAAGATCGCCTGCAACTTCTAATCGTTTGTAGCGACCGAGATTAATGTAAGTTTCAGCGAGATTTTCTGCGATCGACGGACTGATCCATCCCATTTGGCGTAAGACGTGAATTGCGATCGCATATTTCGCCCGTTTCGCCCCGTCCATCACCTTGATCGCGAGTCCCATTCCTTCCCCGACCCGCCCGATGCACTGAACGCCTTCTGCACCGGATTTGCTCACCAATTCGCCCTGAGTCAGCTTCATCAATTCCGTATCAAATTCTCCGTCGCCCGCTACCATACTCGGATGATGCGTCATGGCTCTGAGAATCCGTTCCATGTCTAAATTTCCGCCCGATGCCAATTGCCCATACAGCCAAGCGAGTTGACGAAGCTGCATAAAATAGGTCGGTGCGCCACAGTCATCACGGGCGGGGATAAACTCTTCAGCCGGATTTTTCAACAGTTCTGCGAGTTTGCTCAGAATCAACTGCTGCACCGGATGATTGTAGTGCAGATAATTATTCAGCGGATAGCCTAACTGCTGAGACACCGCCAGCATTCCCGCATGTTTCCCAGAGCAGTTATATTGCAGCGGACTTTGTTTGCCTTCGGGAGTCGGGCATTGAAGCGCAGTCGGATCGACATCTGAACGCCAGAGAATGTTAAACACTTGGCGGACTTGTTCGATCGTGCCTTTGTGCGAACTGCAAATAATGGCTAAATCTCGATCGGTTAAGTTAAAGCGCTCTAGTGTCCCGGATGCGGTAACCGCGATCGCTTGAAATGGCTTCAGTACGGATCTTGCGAACGTGGCGGTTTCGGGACTGCCTGCACATAAAAGCAAGCGTCCGCGATCGTCGCAAATGACCGCTTGAGCATGATGAACTGATTCTGTGATCCCTTCACGCAGTAACCGGACTTCTAGTTCTGCGGTGGCTTGAATTTTTCTTCCCCTAGTCATGAGTAGCAATCTAACACACCGGAATCGATGCGGTTCATCCGTGTTAAAAATCGAAATAACGAGATTAGTGAACGATCGGGGCACAGAAATGGTTTGCTGCGGTTGTAGACTCGGAAAGCCCCCTAAACCCCCCAAATTTGGGGGGTTTAGGGGGCACTAGCCGAAATCACCGAAGCGAAAAATCAATGACCGTCGCGTTCCGATCGACTCATCGCCGCTTCTCGATCGCCCGAACTCGTCCCATTCCCATCGACTAAAACAGGTTTTGCAGGTCTGCGAATTCGATCTTCTAATGACTTGATCACGATATACAGCACCGGAACGATAAACAAACTGAGGAACGTTGCGACAAGCATCCCACCCACGATCGCAGTTCCCAGTGATTGACGCGCTGCCGCTCCGGGTCCAGTCGCAATCACCAAAGGAACTGCCCCGATCGCCGTTGAGATCGCAGTCATCAAAATCGGTCGTAACCGCTCTCGACCTGCGGCAATCACCGCACTAGCAATTCCTTTTCCGCGATCGCGTTCTTCATTGGCAAATTCGACGATCAGAATCGAATTCTTACTCGCCATCCCAATCAGCATGACGAATCCGATCTGCGTGTAGACATCATTCGCCGTTCCCCGCAGCAACACCGCTAGTAATGCACCCAGAATTGCTAAAGGCACAGTAAGCATGATGATGAACGGATCGATATAGTTCTCGTATTGTGCCGCTAAAGTTAGGAACACAAATACGATCGCGAGTCCAAAGATAAATACTGCGGCTCCACCCGATTCAATTTCTTCGAGCGATAGTCCCGACCATTGAAATCCAAAGCCTCGCGGTAAGGTTTCTCGCGCAACTGTTTCCATTGCTTGAATTGCTTGTCCGGAGCTACTTCCGGGAGCAGGCGCACCATTGATTTCCACTGAACGGAACAGATTATAGTGCGTAATGATCGAGGGTCCATTGGTTTGAGACACTCTCACTAAGTTGCCGAGCGGAATCATTCGGGGCGGTTGACCATTTGTGGGAGTGCTGCGAACATATAGGCGCTTGATGTCATCGGGATTCGATCGAAACTGACTATCGGCTTGAATGTAGACGCGGTAGGCTCGGTTGAACTGGTTAAAATCATTGATATAGGCAGAACCGAGGAAGATTTGCAGCGTGTTGAAAATGTCTTGAAGCGACACTTGGAGTTGATTCGCTCGATCGCGATCGACTTCGATCGAAATCTGCGGTGTATTCCCGTTAAAGTTCGGGCGCAATCCTGCTAATTGTGGATTTTGTGCCGAAGGATAAGTCGCCGCACGACCAAGGAATTTTCCGAGTGTCTCTCCTAAAGCAGGAAAGCCCAATCCGGTTCGATCTTGCAAGTGGAATTCAAAGCCACCAAAGTTACCGATTCCTGGAACCGCAGGTAAGTTAAACGGCAATACAACCGCTTCTTGAATGGCAGCCATTTTCGGAAATAGTCCAGTCGGTCTAGGGAAAAATCCCCCAATGATCGCTTGCAGAGATTGATTTGCGCCAGGTCTTTCTTCCCAAGGCTTCAACGTAGTAAAAATCAAACCGTTGTTCGGAGTTGCTCCACTAAAGCTAAATCCACCAACCGCAAAGATATTCGAGACTTCTGGCTGTGCTTTGAGAATCGCTTCTGCTTTCTCTAAAACCTTCTCGGTATAGTCGAGCGAAACGCCTTCCGGTGCTTGCACCACAGTAATAAACACACCTTGATCTTCATCAGGAATAAAGGCTTGCGGCACAAAGTTATACACAAAATAAGTGAGAACTAACGCGCCTGCAAAGAACGAGAGAATTAGACTCTTACGGCGAACGGCTCGATCGAGATTTCGCGAGTAACTATCACGAGTTTTATCGATCGCCCAATTCACCCGCCGGAAAAACCAATTATTGTTCGTGGTTGGTCTGCGTTTGAGCATCAATGCCGACAACATCGGAGTAAACGTCAACGCATTGAATGTCGAAACAATAACGGAGAACGCAATCGTTAATGCAAACTGTCGATACAACTGTCCGGTTGTTCCTGGAAAGAATGCGACCGGAACAAACACTGTAATGAGTACTAGCGAAGTAGCAATAACTACTCCAAACAAGACATTCATCGAGTCGATCGCAGCTTCGAGCGGTCGCTTTCCTTCTTCTTGAATGCGGCGAGTAATGTCCTCGATAATGACGATCGCATCATCCACGACTAACCCGGTCGCCAAGGTTAATCCGAACAAAGTCAGGGTATTAATCGAGAACCCAAGGACTTTGACGAAGATAAACGTACCAAGAAATGCGATCGGAATCACGATCGAGGTAATAAATGCCGCTCTCCAATCTTGCAGAAACAGAAATAGAATCAAGACCACTAAAACAACGGCTTGAATCAGCGATGAAACAACTTCTCGCGCCCCCGCATCGATAAAAGTAGTTGTATCGAATGCTACCTCGTATTTCAATCCGGGCGGGAAGCTTGCCGAAAGAGTCTGCATTTCTTCCTTCACTGCTTTCGCCACATCAAGTGCGTTACTCCCAAATTGTTGGTTCACACCTAATCCAACGCCTCGGTGAGTCACCCGATCTTCTGTCGTGAATCGAAGCAATGAGCCATAATTTTCGGCTCCCAATTGTGCCCGACCGACATCGCGCAATCTGACTAATGTTCCGGTTCCGGTCGATCGAATGACTAAATTATTGAACTCCTCAACGTCTTTAAGTCGTCCTTGTGCTGTCACCGAATACTGATATTGCTGTCCTGGAGGGGCTGGAGCTTGTCCAATCTGTCCCGCCCCCACTTGAACGTTCTGCTGTTGTAGGGCAGCGACCACATCTTGAGGAGTCAGCGTTCGACTGGCAAGCCGTTCTGGATCAAGCCACAACCGCATCGCATAAGTGCGTTCCCCGAAGATTTGAACTTCGCCGACCCCTTTAATCCGTCGAATCGCATCAGCAAGATACAAATCGGCATAGTTACTCAGGTACAAATCATCGTAGAGGTCTTGATTTTTCTGCTCATCTCGATCGGAATAAAGCCCGATCGCTAACAGGAAGTTATTGTTCGCTTTGGCAACCTGAACTCCAGTCTGCGTCACAGGTCCCGGTAAGCGAGATTGCACGGTTGAGACGCGGTTTTGAACATCGACCGCCGCCAGATCTTGATTTGTTCCCAGATCAAACGTCAAATTAATCTGACTCACGCCATTATTCGCGCTAGTGGATTTGATGTATTTCACACCATTAATCCCGTTCAGTTGTCGCTCTAGAATGTTCGTTACCGTGGATTCGACCACTTCAGCGTTTGCGCCCACATACGTTGAGGTCACACTGACTTGCGGTGGAGCAATCTCTGGATACTGTGCGACGGGCAACGTGGGAATACAGGCAATCCCCAACAGCGTAATCATGATCGAACACACTGTGGCAAACACAGGGCGTTTGATGAAAAAGGTCGAGATTGAAAAAATCATAGGTTATGGCGAGGGCTGGATCTGTGCAGCATCCGCGATCGGAGCACAGTTTTGCAGTTGGAGAATGCCAGAAGTCACAATGCGATCGCTTGCCGTAACTCCTTCTAAGATTTCTTGGTCGTTGCCAATAATTTTTCCAAGTTGGACAGGTTTTTGAGCCGCAACTAACTGATCGGGACTAACTTCAACGGGTCCGCCTCCACCTTGCGGAGCCGCAGGTGCATCACATCCAGAGGCTTGAAAGGGAGCCGCGACAAAGAGAAAATCTCTTCCGCCCAATCGCGAAATTGCCGTGGTCGGAACCAAGACACCCGGACGATTCGACCAAACCACTCGCGCCCGCACAAACTGCGAAGCTCTAAGTCCTCCAGCGTTGGCAAATCTCGCTTTCACCTGTACTGATTGAGTTGCTGGATCAACATTCGGCGCAATGAATGAGATCTGCCCGTTTTGCACAGGTTGATTTTGATCGTTTAACAATCTCACAGGCAAGCCAGTTCTGAGGGCTGAAGCGCGTTCTAACGGGATTTGGATCTGAATTTCTAACTGATCGTTCTGCGTCAAAGTTAGAAGATCCGTCGGATTCGCGTTGCTGACGGTATCGCCAACTTTCACGGGAATATCACCCACAATGCCTGAGAAGGGAGCCGTAATCGTGAAGTCGTCTAACTGCGCGACTCCTTCAGCCGTATTCGCTTGTGCCTGTTCTACCGCACGTTGATTTCGGGCAACGGTCGATTCTGCTCGTTGAATCGCGGCACGTTGAGCAGCAATATCTGCATTCGCTTGTCTGAGAGCCGCTTGAGCGGTTTGGAGCGCGTTCAATCGCTGATCAACGATTTGCTGACTCGTTGCGCCTTCTTTTTGAAGCCGGACAAAGCGATCGTATTCTCGTTGATTCAAGCGCACATTCGATTCAGCCGTAGCGCGTTGAGCTTCCAGCGATCGTAGTGTTTCATTCGCACTCGCCACATCTGCCCGCGCCGACTCGACTTCCGCTTGAGCCGTTTGGGTTGCCGATTGCCGACTCGCAACTTGGGCACGTTGTTGAGCCGAATCAATCTGGATTAGAGGTTGACCCGCTTCGACTCGTTGCCCTGGACGAACCAGAATCGAGGCAATTTGTCCGGAGACTTTGGGTTGTAACGTCACCGACTGGCGCGAATCGAGGCTTGCGGCGTAGTCGGAACTATCTTCGATCGTCGAGGCTTTCGGATTCGCGAGTGGAACTGGGGTCGGTTGGGGTTTCATCTGACTGGCAATCATCAGCGGCAAAATTAGCCGATTGAAGAGAATCCAGCCGAGTCCACCCAAGACAGCAAGCCCAACCAAGGCGGGAACGAGAAATCGCTGCCAACGTGGAGGGGGATTCTGTTGCGTAGGGGGTGCTTCGACTTCGGTAGAGGTCTGAAGGTTGCGGTTTGTGTCTTCGCCGTTCATTGAGTTAGCCGATAATGTCTGGGAATCGAAGCGTATAAAGACAAACTGAAAGAGCAGACGGGTTTCTCATATTACGATGTATGCGAACTATTTGATCTCTTCCTTTTGGTAGACAAATCTATCTGAGGGTAGTTAGCAAAACGTTTGGAATCTTTCAAGCGTCAGATGTGCGAACAGTGTGTGGTGAGCGATACTGCTCGAACTATACCGTTTTACCATTTATGAGTAACGCGATCGAGTTTAATGTTTTTGCTCCCCGAAACGAGGAGATGCGCCTCATCTTAGATGGAAAAGAAACCCCGATGCAGAAGGGTGAAGATGGGTACTTTCGGGTACAAGTTGATCTAGAGGATGGACAATACCAATATAAACTGCGCGTGAAATCGAACAGTCCAGCTTTAAAGGATCAATGGGTAGAAACAAACGATCCGTACATGACACAAATGGATCGAAAAACGGAGAACGGAATCGTTCGGATTAAAGATGGAAAACGCCTTTTAGATACTCATGTTTGGCAATATGACAATGAACCGCTTCCCGAAAATCGCGATCTGATTCTCTACGAAATGCACGTTGCTGATTTTTGCGGCAAGGGAACTGATATTTCTGATCCCACGAAGTTTAAGCAGGTTTTAGAGAAGCTAGATTACCTCAGCGAATTGGGCATTAATGCGATCGCACTAATGCCTGTAACTGAATACGATGGCGATTATCGCTGGGGCTATATGCCGCTTCACTTTTTCGCATTAGAAAGCAGTTATGGCAAACCCGAAGACTTCAAACAGTTAATTGATCAATGTCATGCGCGAGGAATTCGAGTGCTTCTCGATTGCATTTTCAATCACACGAATGAAGAAAGTCCGCTGCTGAAAATCGATCGAGATTATTGGTACTACCACGATCGACATTATCCCGAAGATGATGCCAACTATTGGGGACCGGAACTGAGCTACGAAAATTATGATGCCGATCGCGATATTCGCCCGACTTGGAATTTTGTGCGCGATGTGGTGCAATTCTGGATTCGCGAATATCACATTGACGGCATTCGTTATGATGCGGTGCGGCAGATTGCGAACTATGAATTTTTCGGTTGGCTGTTTGAACAAATCGAAGTGAAAGACAAGCCGTTTTATCAAATTGCCGAACATATTCCTGATACTAGCGAAGTCTGTAAGCCCAAAGGCGTATTCGATGCGTGCTGGCACGAAAGTTTTCGATACTTTCTCAAAGATGCACTCACAGGCGAATCGCTGGATTTAGAGGAATTGAAAAAAGCGATCGATGCCCGACAACAAGGCTACGAGCAATCGACCGCGACGATTAACTATCTCGCAACGCACGATCGTCAACACATGATCGTCGAGATGGGAGATGCTGGCATTTTTGATCAGTCTGCGTTCGATCGCGCTAAATTTGGTGCAATTCTACAATTCACAGCCCCCGGTGTTCCGATGCTCTGGATGGGTGATGAATTCGGACAAGCGACACACAAAACTCAAACAACCACCGAGCCAAATCAATTGGATTGGTCATTATTGGATCAAAATCGTGATTTGTTCGAGTTCTATAAACGAGCGATCGCGCTTCGGCGCGAAAAATCTTCACTCCGAACTGAGAATATCGAATTCTTCTTCGAGAATGCGGATGACAAGATTTTGGCGTATGTGCGGTGGAATGATGCGGGTGAACGAGTCGTCGTGGTGGCGAATTTTTCGGATCAAGATCGGGAAGGATATGCGATCGCGAATTTTCCTAGTGCAGAGAGTTGGCGCGATTGGGAAACGGAAAATGCAATCAATGCGAATGAGAGAAATTTGTCGATCGATCTTCCAAAATTCAGCGCCAAGGTTTTATTGAGTTGAAGACGTGGGGAATAGGGGAACGAACTATAGATGTTCTGAAATTTCCCACTCCCTATCTCCCCACTCCCCACTCCCCACTCCCCAAATTTCCTCATCCCACCCCTGAATCCCTGTGATAATATTAAAAACTGCCGTATTCATCGCAATTCAGGAAAATTCTCAATGGCACTGGTACAAGAGCGCAAGCAAGAAATTATCACTCAATATCAAGTCCACGAAACCGACACCGGATCAGCCGATGTCCAAGTGGCAATCCTCACCGAGCGGATCAACAAACTCAGCCTCCACCTGAGAAGCAATAAGAAAGATCACGCCTCCCGCACCGGACTGCTCAAAATGATCGGTCAGCGCAAGCGTCTTCTCGCCTACATCCAAAAAGGCGATGTCGAACGGTATCGCGCCCTCATCGGTCGTCTCGGTATCCGGGGTTAAACCAATGCCTGACAACGCCCCTGATTCCAATTCAGAGCGGCTCCCATTCGAGCCAGGACGCAAAAAAGCGAAATCTTCCGCAAAACCCGCGCCCGAACCCGTTAAAGCACCCGCAAAAGAAGCCAAACCCGCTTTGATCGAGAAGCGCCCCAAAACTTCTCCGAAAAAGCCCGTGGCGAAAGAGCGATCGCGTGAATCTCTTGCTGTCCCCGATGTGGTCAGTAAACGAATGGCACGACGCATGGCGTTCTTTTGCGGTGTTCCAACGACCTTGGGCATCGCTACATTTGTGGTGAGCTATTTCCTTGTCACGAAAGGCATTTACAAGCTGCCGAATGTGGCAGTCGTGCTCGTGAGTATGCTCTTTTTTGGATTAGGGGTGGTTGGTTTGTCTTACGGATTGCTCTCGGCATCGTGGGACGAAGATCGCGTCGGTGGATTAATTGGCGCGAATGAATTCTCGACGAACCTCGGACGACTGGTCGGTGCTTGGAAAGAAGCCCGCCAGCAACAGAAGCAAGCGAAAGGCGAGAATTAAGCAACGATCGAGTACGGTACGATTATCTCTAAAGACTGATCCGGGCAGCAAAATGCTCGATCGGCACACCCAGATCAACACATTAGCTAGGGATTTTTAACATGATTGTGGTTATGAAAGTCGGCTCCCCGGAAGCCGAGATCGATCGCCTGACCGAAGAATTCACGACTTGGGGACTCAGCCCTGAAAAAATTGTTGGAAAGCACAAAGTTGTAATCGGATTAGTGGGCGAGACCGCTGCAATGGACCCGCTCCAGATTCAAGAATCCAGCAATTGGATCGAGCAAGTTTTAAGAGTGGAGCAACCATTCAAACGTGCTAGCCGCGAGTATCGTCACGGAGAAGCGAGTGAAGTTCCGGTTTCGACTCCGAATGGTGTCGTTTATATCGGAGAACATCACCCGATCGTCACCGTAGCAGGTCCTTGCTCGGTCGAAAACGAAGAAATGATCATCGAAACGGCTCGACGAGTGAAAGCCGCTGGAGCACAATTCCTCAGAGGCGGCGCGTTCAAGCCTCGGACTTCTCCCTACGCATTCCAAGGACACGGAGAAAGCGCCCTCGGTTTGTTAGCGGCGGCTCGTGAAGCGACTGGACTCGGAATCATTACCGAATTGATGGACGCGGCTGATTTGGAACCGTTGGCGGAAATCGCTGATGTAATCCAGATCGGAGCGCGGAACATGCAGAACTTCTCGCTGCTCAAGAAAGTCGGAGCACAAGATAAACCGATTTTGCTCAAGCGCGGAATGGCAGCGACGATCGAAGATTGGCTCATGGCAGCGGAATATATTTTGGCAGCCGGAAACCCGAACGTGATTCTCTGTGAGCGCGGCATTCGGACATTCGATCGACAATATGCCCGCAACACGCTCGACCTAAGCGCGATCCCCGTTCTCAGAACCTTGACTCACTTACCGATCATGATTGATCCGAGTCATGGAACCGGACGGGCGGAGTACGTTCCCGCGATGGCGATGGCATCGATCGCAGCCGGAACCGATTCGCTGATGATTGAAGTCCACCCGAATCCGAAGAAAGCATTGTCTGATGGACCGCAATCGCTCACTCCGGATGCGTTCGATGAACTGATGCAGCAATTAGCGATCGTAGGTAAACCGCTCGGACGCTGGACAGAACAACGTCAGCCCGTCGGCGTTTAGGTTTCATCCTCAAAATTCTGAATCCAGGAGTTTGCAAGAATTCCTGGATTTTTTATTCGATCGAGGGTCGCAAATGGTTCCAAGGTTGCGCTTCTTCAATCTGTGCTGCTATTGCTAATATCGTCTCCTCGTCCGCAGGTCTGCCCACAATTTGAACCCCGATCGGTAAACCATTCGGATCAAATCCAGCCGGAACACTAATCGCAGGTTGACCCGTCACATTGAACGCGGGACAAGGCGCAATCCATTTGATAATTTCGTCGATCGTTCTCACCGGACTTAATTTTGCCCACTCTCCGACACGAATCGTCGGGTGAAAATAAGTTGGCGTTAAGAGAACATCATATCGATCGAACAATCCCACCACTTTCCGAGCAAAAATTTGCAGTTGAGATTGCGCTTGTCGATACCGCACCGCAGACGTGAACTTTGCTCGCCACCATAACCAGCGATTCACTTTTTCGAGCAAGAACGGCGGCACTCCCACCTCAGTCTGAGCACGCCAAAGAACCGTAAACGGCTCGATCATTTCGCCTAAATCGGGCGTGACAGGCTCGATTGTGTGTCCCATCGATTCGAGCAGATGCGCGATTTTTTCGGTTGCTTCAACGCAAATCGGATCAGCGCTCCCAATTGGGTCGATCGCAGTCACTAACCCGATCCGTAACGGCTCTAATTTCCGCTTTGTCGCATCGAGAAAAGAAGTCTCTGGATTCGGCAACCAGTACGGATCGCCCGTAACATATCCCGCTGTTACATCCAGAAACGCGGCTGAATCAGCAACGGTACGTGAGAGGGGACCCGTCACCGCAAATCCAGAAAACGCTTCCCCGATCGGAGCCATCGAAATCCGACCGCGTGACGGTTTTAGCCCCACTAATCCACAACAAGCTGCGGGACCTCGAATCGATCCCCCGCCATCACTCCCTTGCGCGATCGCACACAGTCCCGCCGCCACTGCCGCAGAAGATCCTCCACTCGATCCCCCCGGCGTATAGTCCAAATCCCAAGGATTTCGAGCAGGCGGAAATCCGGGCGGCTCGGTGTAAGGAAACGATGCGAGTTGAGAAGTCGCGGTTTTGCCAAGAATGATAAATCCAGCTTCTTTGAGTTTCTTAACAACTAAATCATCGCGATCGGCAATTCGATTCCGCGCCACTTTCAATCCGTAAGAACAAGGCACACCTTCGACCGGGTTGAGATCTTTAATCGCGATCGGCACTCCAAAAAACGGCGGCAACTCTGCCTCTGAAAGCTGTTCAGACTTTGAAGTCGCATCAGAAATCGCCTGTTCTGCCAGCACCGTGAAGAAACTGCCTAACTTTGGATTCAGTTGCTCGATGCGATTGAGATAAAGCTGAGTCAGTTCGATCGGAGAGATTTCTTTAGCTCGAATTAAACGGGCTTGTTCGATCGCGGATGTGAAGGCTAAGTCTACCGAATCCATAAAAGTGACCCCAGAGACAGAGTATTTTTTAGGACAATGTCACAAATACTATACAGAAGTAAATTTTGTTTAGTGGATCGTTGCTTCATTATTGTGTAGCGATCGATTAGGCATTAGGTGCAATGATAGTCGAGATAGACTTTCGTGATACCTGACGCAGGTATGGATCGAACGAGGTTAGCAGTGGATTTAGCGCCAATTACACCTTCACAAATTATTGAGTCTCCAGAGCCGATTACGGGAACTGAACCTGTATTTTCGCTCTCCAGTCCGCCAGAGTCGAAATTTTCTAAGACGGAGATTCGATCGAGTCTCCGCGCTTCGACGTTAGACGGAATTTTCGCCACCGTGTTCTCGAATATCGCAGGTGGTGTGCTGTTAAGCAATTTTCTGGTTGAACTCGGCGCGTCTCCGGTGGAAATTGGCTTGTCGGCATCGATTCCGATGATGGCAAATTTGCTGCAACCGTTGGGAGCGATTTTAGGCGATCGCACTTCCAGCCGCCACAATTATTGTTTGGCAATCTATACCCCGTCGCGTTTAATCTGGTTATTTTTATTAATTGGGCTGGCTGGCTATCGCTGGGGAAACATCACGAATCACGCAATGGTGGTTTGGACTTTAGCGATCGTTTGCATCACGCATTTTCTCGGCGCACTCGGTAGTGCATCTTGGTTAGCGTGGCTCGCAGCATTAGTGCCAAAACGCTTACGAGGTAGATATTTCAGCATTCGGAACAGTGCAGCGAATTTAACTTGTTTAATTTGTGTGCCGTTGGCGGGATTTGCAGTGTCGCGGTACGACGGAGGCTCGATCGAAGGATACGGTCTAGTTCTCCTGTTCGGCATTGTGATGGGCTTGCTCAGTCTCGGATTTCAGTGGTTTATGACCGATGTGAATCCGCAAGAACAGGAGCAAGCTTTACCCCCAACTGAAACCGTTCCGCTAGTTGAAGTTCTACAGGATGCAAACTTTGTGCGATTTCTGATTTACTTCAGTCTTTGGATGTTTGCAGTCAATTTAAGCGCACCATTTTTTAATCTGTACCTGCTTGATAACTTAGGTCTCGATGTCAGTTGGGTAACGATCTATAGCAGTCTCACCTCTGCTGCGAACTTATTGATGTTAATTGTTTGGGGCAAACTTGCTGATCGAGTCGGCAATCGTTTCTTACTCTTAACTGTCGGTGCTTTAGTCGCAATCACTCCGATTTTATGGCTTGGAACAGGTACAGATAGCTTATCCGTTTGGCTCTGGTTGCCATTGCTGCACATGTTAGCGGGTGGAACTTGGGCAGCGATCGATCTTTGCAACAATAATATCCAGCTTGGAATTGCTCCGAGGCGAAATCAATCGACCTATTTCGCGATCGCGGCTGCAATTGCAGGAGTTAGCGGTGCATTAGGCACAACCGCAGGCGGATTTCTCGCACAGTTGGTTCAATATGGCGGATTGCCCGGATTGTTTGCGCTATCTACGGTTGTTCGATTCGTTGCACTCATTCCACTGATTTGGGTGCGTGAATCAGGAAGTCGATCGGTTCGACAAGTTCTAAAATCGTTCTTTTCAAAGACTGATTTGCAACTCTCTAATGATTAGAGAAGTGTTGGAAGCCTTGATCTAAAGTTAACGATCGAGGTTCAAATTCGCCCGAAGAATCAATCAATTGAACAATCGGATCAGCCGTGATTTCTCCAACGATCGCTGATCCTTTCACTTGTTTGATCCAGTGTTGCGCTTGTTCGATCGGCAAACATAACACCAGTTCAAAATCTTCGCCGCCGTAGAGTGCCCAATCGATCGCTTGTTGATTTGAAACCCATTGTTCTAGCGCGGGATCGATCGGAATAGAAGCTCGATCGACGTTCGCCCCAACTCCACTCATCCGGCAAATTTGCACGATCGCATCTGCTAATCCATCACTGCTATCCATTCCAGAAACACGAGTCGAAATCGGCGGAATATCAAATCGCGGAATCGGATATTGATGAGCGCGAATCAGAGAGGCTCTTTCGGATGTAGTGTCATTGTTCAATAGCATTTCCAAGCCTGCACGAGATGAGCCATGATATCCCGTGACAAAGATTGCATCTCCGGGTTGAGCCGTCGATCGTGCAATGACTCGATTCGGATCAACTTGACCAAACGCCGTAATTGCTAACGTAATCACAGGCGATCGACAAATATCCCCACCGACGATCGCGCCTCCATACTGAGCTAAACAATCCGACATTCCTTGATAAAGCCGTTCCACCCAGTCCACCGGGGTCGTTTTCGGTAAACCTAATCCGACTGTGATTCCAAGCGGTGAGGCTCCCATTGCGGCGAGATCTGAGAGATTTGCTGCGATCGCTCTCCAGCCTGCGGATTCTGGCGGAGTTGTTCTATCACTAAAATGCACACTATCGACTAGAACATCTGAAGTAACAACGATCGACTTTCCGAATTCGGTCGGTAAGACAGCCGCATCATCACCGACAATTGCACTAGGGCAAAAGGCTTGAACTCGTTTTAATAGACCTTGTTCGCCGATATCTTGAACTGTAAGAGACATAAATTAGGCAGCGATCGCTGAAAGTTTCTGTTCTGCGAATTCATCAAGCAGTTGAAAGAATAGCTCAAAACCCGCTTCTTCATCGTGACGCTTTGAATTCCAATGATTAAGGACGCTCACGGTAGACTAAGATTATTCTCATTCAAGCGATCGATATGATTAGCACGCTCAATCAGCACATCGAAGTGACTCCTGATGTGCGTGGCGGAAAACCCAGAATTGCGGGTCGTCGAATCACAGTTGCAGATATCGTGCTTCTGTATTTACGAATGGGACACTCGATCGAAAGTATTGCCCAAGAATACGAACTTTCTCTAGCTGCCGTTCATGCAGCGATGGCATACTACTACGATCATCAAAGCGAAATCGATCAAAGTATTGCTGAATCGGAAGCGTTTGCTCAGCAGTTTCGTCATTCAACGCCTCTTCAATCGTTGAGCAATTAACCCTGATATACAAAATCCTTTCACCTGCTGAGATGAAAGGACAAGTGCAATTCTTATAGAGCCGCCAAATCATTTGAATTCAGCAGCATTGAATCGATTAAGCGTCTTTGGGTTCGACCAGATTTTCTAAACCATCTACGACTTTCATCGACTCGATCGTATCTCCAGCTTTCAGTTCTCCCAAAACGTCTGCGCCTTCAGTAACAAATCCAAAGATCGAATAGCGACCGTCGAGCAGATTCGCACCCGCAGGCGTTAACTCTGGCTCAAACAGGAAGAAGAAGAACTGCGACGATCCCCCATTCGGATCAAAGTCAGGACGGGCTAACGCCAACGCACCGTAAGACGAGAAGGGTAGGACAGGCTCTTCAAGATAGCGTCCCGCATCTTCGAGCGTAATTCCATAAGTCGGAACTTTGTCGCCTTTGACTAAGACTTCGAGTGGGATTGCCCGATACTTGTTCGTTTTCGGATCGACGAAACCGACTTCTTTTCCAGGCGGATCACCAATTTGCAGCACGTAGGAATCTTCAGCACGAGTGAAGGGTAAACCGTTGTAGAAACCCCGTTGAACGAGATCCACGAAGTTCCCCGCCGTCACGGGAGCGCTATAGCCATCGACTACGATCGTTAAATCGCCTTTCGAGGTTTTCGCCGCGATCGTCGCCCGTCCTTTCAACTGAGGAAGATTGCTGTACTCTTCCGGCACTTCATACGGAAAGCCTGTGACCATTGCTTCCTCGATCGCGCCAACTTTATCGAGTAATTCCGCCCGTTTTTCCAGCGTTTTCGCTTTATCTTTTGTCTCAGCAATCTCAGTTAATTCCGCGACTCCAGCTTTTAACTGTTCGATGAGTTGTTCGGCTTCGGCTTTACGATCGTCTACTACACTCGCCAAAATCTTGTTGCTTTGCGTTAACAAAATGCGATCGGCGCGTTTGAGATCCGAAGTGACAGCCCCCCAGCGGCGATTTGCTCTCAACTGAGCGGAAATATCTTCGATGCTCGATTGGACTTGGCGAATATCAGGATTCTCGATCGGTAACGCATATCTTAAAAGTGCTTTCGGATCTTTGATCGCGTTCCCTTGCGGCAAGGCATAAACAGGCGTTGCAAATCCGATCAGTAAGACAATCACACAGACCAGCCCTAGAACAGAGCGTTTGAAGGAAACATTACAAAAAGACATACAGCTTAAAACCTAGAGATCAGTCAGCCCGCTTTGATTGTCCCATGTCGCGACACGATAAAAAGCGGTCATGCAACGGTAAAATGAAGTGCCGAATGTTCTCCCCAATCAAGTAGTTAAAAGTCATGATTTCCAGTAACGATTTTCGTCCCGGTGTCAGTATTGAGCTTGATGGCTCAGTTTGGCGCGTGGTCGAGTTCTTGCACGTTAAGCCTGGTAAGGGTTCTGCGTTTGTTCGCACCAAGCTGAAAAATGCTCAAAACGGTAACGTCGTTGAGCGGACGTTCCGGGCAGGGGAGACTGTCCCCCAAGCCACGCTCGAAAAAAGCACGATGCAGCACACCTACAAAGAAGGTGATGAGTTCGTGTTTATGGATATGGAAACGTACGATGAAGGTCGTCTGAGTGCGGCGCAAATTGGCGATCGCGTGAAGTATCTCAAAGAAGGCATGGAAGTCAACGTCGTGCGCTGGAATGAGCAAGTTTTGGAAGTGGAATTGCCGAACTCGGTCGTTCTCGAAGTCACGCAGACTGATCCCGGTGTGAAGGGCGATACCGCGACGGGTGGAACGAAACCCGCGATCGTTGAAACGGGCGCACAAGTGATGGTTCCCTTGTTCATTACAATCGGGGAAAAAATCAAGGTGGATACCCGCAACGATACCTACTTAGGACGCGAAAAAGAATAATGAGCTAGAGATCAGAAAACCTCTTCACCTTTTCTGATCTCGACCCCAATTTTTGAGGAGTATTAAAAACTGTGCCCTTAGATCTGACTGAACTGCGCGAATTATTAACGGCGTTAAATCAAACTGATATTTCGGAATTAACGTTAAAAGCAGACGATTTTGAATTGACGGTTCGCCGGGGTTCGCGAGTCGAAATGGCTCCGATCGCACCCGTCGCCGTTCCGCAAACGACGATCGCGCCACCCCCGGAACCGATTAAACCGGAAGTGCCAAGTCCGGCTCCGATGAACGATCGCAAACTGGTCGAGGTCGTTTCCCCGATCGTGGGGACTTTTTATCGATCGCCCTCGCCGGATGAGCCACCCTTTGTCGATATGGGTAATCGCATTCAGAAAGGGCAAGTCGTTTGCATTATTGAAGCGATGAAGGTGATGAACGAGATCGAGGCGGAAGTGTCCGGCGAAATTGTCGAAATTCTCGTACAAAATGGACAGCCTGTGGAATATGGACAGCCTTTGATGCGGGTTAATCCAGCTTAGACAGTTCATCGAGCATATCTGGGGTTTCGATTCGATGCACTCGGATTTCATGAAGTCGCGGTCCTTCTGCGGAAACGACCGTAAGTTCATAATTGGCATATTGCAGGGTTTCGCCTTTGTGCGGAATCTTTTGCCATTGATAGAACAGAAAGCCGCCCAAGGTTTGATATTCATCGGTGACGGGGAGCGCCAAATTTAAGCGATCGTTGACTTCTTCGACATCGACCTGTGCCTGAATCAGAAACGTATTGTCATCGACGATTTGAATCTCTGGATTGATTTCGCTTTCGGATTCAGGCGGATCTCCGATAATTTGCGTCACCAAATCCTGAATCGTCACTAAACCTGCTGTGCCACCGAATTCATCGACGATAATCACCATGTGTTGTCGATCGCGCTGCATCAAGGTGAGCAATTCACCTAAACTCGTGTATTCCGGTACAAATCGAGCGGGTTGAATCCACGGTTTGATCGGACTATCGAGATCGAGTGTCCCTTGAACTAACGGTTCTGCAAGTTCTTTGAGATGAACAAATCCGCAGATATCATCGATCGATTCTCCAATCACCGGAAATCGAGAGTGTCCACTCCCGGCAACTTCAACCAGTAAATCGTGAACAGTAGCATCGATCGGCAATACGATCATGCTCGGTCGCCTAACCATCACGGACTCGGCTGAAACTTCCCCGAACTCAAATACGTTACTTAAAAGCTCGCGTTCTTCTTGTTCTAATCCGCTCGATTCAGTTGAAGTTGCAATGATTAGCTGCAATTCTTCAGGGGTCACTTGGTTGTACCAACCTTGCCCAGTGTATTGAACTCCGATTAATCGCAATAGTAAGCGAGTCGATTGATTCAATACCCAAATGAATGGATTAAAAAATCTTGCGATCGCTAAACTAAACGGTCCTAAAAATCGCGCGATCTCTTCTGAATACAATAGAGCTAATGATTTCGGACACAGTTCACCTAATACGATTTGCAGATACGCGATCATCAGAAATGCGATCGCAGTCGAAGCCGTATGTGAAATCGGTTGAACCCATCCATTCGGTAATGGCAATCGACCAAACCACGACGAGACAACCGTTGCCATCGTCGATTCGCCAATCCAACCAAGCGCCAAACTCGATAGCGTAATTCCAAGCTGTGTGGTTGAAAGTAATCGATCAATACTGCGTTGAAGCGATTGAACGGTTTTCGCTTGGATATCGCCCGCGTCTACGAGTTGATTAATTCGAGAGCGGCGAACCGATACGATCGAGAATTCCGCCGTTACGAAGAATGCGTTAATTGCAATCAGCAACAGCACCGATAGAAATCGTAGCCCGATATCGGTAGAGCCTAAATCCTGATTTGGAACCGCCAGCACGAGCGGAATGGGGGCAGTCATTGAGCCATCAACAGTGGGAACATCGCCTGAGAAGATGAGTGTATCGTTATTTGATCGGAATGTCTGCCATCTTGAGTTGTAATTTTTGATCCGGGTAGTCGCTCAGTTGTAGAGAGATTTTCTGAGCATCATCGAGCATTGAATTCGGAATGCTGATTGTTCCGGTAAAGCGATCGCTCTTCGACGGCAATTCCGGCGGCAATCCAGTGGTATCTGCCACGATCAAGCGACCTTTATCGTCGGTGACATTTAGAAAACTGTAGAGAAATTTTACCGATTGTTCACTATTGTTTTTCAGTGCCACATCGAGCAGCAGAAATTCCCCTTGCTTGCGAATTCCGGTCACATCCATCGCGACTCCATTCGTTTGAGTCGTCATCGGTAACTTCGCACCACTCGGAGCCGTGTCAGATTTAGGCTGATCGGGTTTTGCCGACGGAGAAGGACTCGGTGAAGCGCCTCGTCCACCCGTATTGGTTCGCTCTCTTACCGTCTTGAGAATGTCTTCTTCTTTTAACAGCACGATGTCTTCGCGCACACTCGTACTTTTAGCCGCTCCGCCTTTTGTTGGGCGCGAATCCGGCTGTGTAATTCCTTTGAGCGCTTCTCGCCCTAGTGCAAATCCCCATGATCCGGTCAATACGCCTGCTCCGAGCATGAGAGCGAGCAACGTAAACGTCAAGGCAACCGTAGAATTTACTTTCATGAGCGATCGAACTCAGTGGAACTTACATCAGCAATTGTATGCTGCAAACTCTAATTTGGGCAGAGATTTTGATTTTTGAGCAGCGCGATAAAACGAAAATTCTCAGCTACAATACGGCTAAGTCCCAGGGTTGGCCGAGCGGTTTAGGCAGCGAACTCATAATTCGCCTCAGGCGGGTTCAACTCCTGCACCCTGGATTAAAGCAATCCTTCTAATTGACGGCGAATACGATCGAGGTCCCGATTCGACATTTCCGATTCTTCTAGCGAACCCGCTTTCTCTTCAGGATTCCAATCCGTTTCTTCTAGATTTCTATCCGGTGGCGCAAGTAGCAACCGCTCGAATTCATTTTGCGGCATGAAATTCTCTGGAATCAAATAAGCTTCGTAACCCGCATCGCGACAGAATTCCTCAATTTCTTCTTGCTCAATTTTTTCCACACTTGGAACCGCAAAATCTTGAGCCTCTAACATGAGCGAATACCGAGTGGCATCGTCTTCTTGAGCAAACATCAACACGAGATTCTGATCGCCCACACTAATCGTATGGATTCCTGGATTATCAGTGTCGGCATTGAAGAGTAAGACGAATACTTGCATAGATCTAGAGAAATCGATGGGCTAGATCTCAGGGTACTTCAATTAGGTTCGATTGCCGATTTCTTATTGTGTTTTAGAAACAAGGTGATCCATTTGACGGACTGCTTTAGAAACGAGGTCACGATGAACAAAAACTCTGGGTTCTTGATCCATCGATTCAGCAGCGCGTCTAAAGTTGCTCAAAGCAGTTGGATAGTCTTTTTTCTCAGCCGCGTCACAACCTGCAATCAGATCGCGTCTGATGTTACGTCGATCGAGATCCGAATTCCAAATTGCGACCTGACACACTGAAGGCATAACAGGCTGATTCATTCGATCAATTCCATTCCAAATCAGCGCGATCGAAATCGCGATCGCAATCACACCAAGTCCCATCTGCGCCACTTCCCAAACCAGTGTGCGTTCTGAGACTTGTCCTTTCATTTGATTAGTGAATTTTTGCGCTGCCCACCAAGCATCTCTTGCAAAAATGAGTGAGCAACCAAACCCCAGTAATAGTAACCCAATCAACAGCACTGCCATAAATCAGACGCGAGTGATACTCTCATTATGTCTGCGGTTGATGATGTTCGTGCCAATGACGAGCGATATCGATTCGACGACAGAGCCAAACGCGATCGTGTCCTTGCACATAGTCTAAAAATCGCGCCAGTGATGCCGCTCTTCCCGGTCTTCCCACTAATCGACAATGCAATCCGATGCTCATCATTTTCGGAGCGGTTTCACCTTCTTCGTACAAGACATCAAACGCATCTTGTAAATAAGCAAAGAACTGATCACCGGAGTTAAAGCCTTGACTCGTCGAGAACCGCATATCATTGTTATCGAGCGTGTACGGAATCACTAAATGAGGCTTTCCATTCCCATTCACCCAATAAGGAAGATCGTCAGCATAACTATCTGAATCGTAGAGAAAGCCACCTTCTTCGATTACAAGCTTTTGAGTATGGGGACTATTCCGTCCGGTATACCAACCGAGGGGACGGCTTCCAGTCACACGGGTATGAATGTCGATCGCTTTTTTCAAATGTTCCCGCTCTGCTTCTTCAGAAAAATCCTTGTAGTCAATCCAGCGATATCCATGACTTGCAATTTCCCAATCTGCCTCTTTCATCGCCGCCACAACTTCCGGGTTGCGCTCTAACGCCATCGCCACCCCGTACACCGTCACCGGAATTCCGCGCGAGGTAAACATCCGATGCAATCGCCAAAATCCCGATCGACTCCCATACTCGTAGCAGGATTCCATATTCATGTGCCGCAATCCCACAAACGGTGCGGCTCCAGGAATCTCTGATAAGAATGCCTCCGAAGCCGGATCACCATGCAGAATACAGTTCTCGCCGCCTTCTTCGTAATTAATAACAAACTGAACTGCGACGCGGGCTTGATCTTTCCATTGGGGGTGCGGCGGGTTTTGTCCGTAACCCACCATATCTCTCGGATATGCAGACATCAGCGTGACCGATTAAAGTTGCTGATTGAGAAATATAACAAGATCTCGAACCGTATGCAGCATACTGATGTCTAAGCGATCGCGAATTTCGATTCCAAAGCGATCGTGGAAGTCATCACACAAGTCGCATTCCCAATCAAACCAACACACCAAAGGAAGCTGCAAATCTTCAGTTAATCGATCCATCGGGGTCACTTTCGCAAACGGCAAGCCCGAATAAACCTCCATCTGCTGATACACAAACGCAGAAAGATCTTGAGAAACGGACATCGGTTGCCAGAACGATCGATACCAATCGTCGATCGTGCGTTCTGGACGCGATCGCCATCCTTGATGAATACGACGACGAACACCGAGATCAGGACTGAGATCGGTGTAGGTTCTAAGATTTAGCACTGCGTTGTTCAGTTCGCGCCACATTCTCTTGCTCGGATGCGATCGATTAATCTCAGTATTCCCACTCAGAGATCGACAGCCACAGAACAGCGGGGAATTGTGCGATCGCAGACAAAGCTAGACATCTTGTAGAATTGCGTCTTTCTTTACGACTGACGATGATCTGTCTTCTCACAAAACCCGCAACTGAAATTCAGCTTTACCGAATGTCAAGAATATTCGATGACTACATCAAAGTTGCGGTAGATATTGAACGTTGCATTCTCGCAGGCGGGGCTGAGTCTCATTTTGAATGCGAAACTGCTCTACTCAACGCAAATAGTCGTCAACAAGATATTTGGGGAGCAGGACTGCATCTGATCACTCGACAAATCGAATACGACTCGATCATCAACATCCGTCCCAGTCAAGGAAATCGCTCAATGATAATCGAGGATGCTACCATTCGAGTACAGGTCAGCCAAATTATCCACGAATTGCTCGGAGGAGACAATGCAGGCAACTAGACCAGAGTGGCTCTCTCTACAGGCGCAGTTTACTTCACTCATGCTCAGTGAACGAGTTTCATGGATTCAGAACGAATTAAAGGCGTTAAGCCATGAAATTGAAGCTCACACTACTAGCGCTCCGGGTGCACTCTCGTTTAGGCTTGGCAAGATTCAGCGTTATGTTGAATGGACAGCACCTGATCTCGTTCCTGATCGAGCAGAGGAAGCGGAAATTCTCGTCAACGTTGGTCGCTTTGTAACACAGCTAGTGTTGCAGCGAGACGCATGGGAATGCGATGCTATCACAACCGCGATCGCAAAGCATATTCAATCGGTTGCAGCGATACAAAGTAGAGTTTAAGCATGACATCAAGCTTGCGATCGTTGTCACTCGAAGTGCGATCGCTCTTTCCAATTCTCCGATCGCTTTTCCCACACGATCGCTTCACAATCAGCAATAATAGATTCATAATTATTTAATTTCGCGCCCGTTGCTTTTTAAGAATCGCCACGATTGCTGATTAGGAGTTCTCTGTGAAGTTCAAACCGCTGATGAAACCGGAGGGTGCAAGGATTGTCTTGATTGGATCAGCGATCGCGCTTGCACTCACAGGTTTTGGTATTTTCTCGTACTCGATTTTCCGCCCGAATTCCCAACCTTCTTCGGCTCAAACTTCCGCACCTCAGTCTGAAGCGATCGATGCCGTGAGTGCGCTGGGACGATTAGAACCTGAAGGCGGCGTGATTAAAGTGTCGGCTCCGAGTGGATCGATGGCAGGTGGACTCGGTGGCTCACGAATTGAGCGGGTGCTGGTCAAAGAAGGCGCGATCGTGAAAGCGAATCAACCTTTAGCGGTGTTGGATTCGTATCAAACCTTGTTAGCGTCGGCAATGCAGGCAGAAGCTCAGGTGAAAGAAGCGGAAGCGCGGTTGGCTCAGGTGGAGGCGGGCGCAAAACAAGGTGATATTAACGCTCAGAGAGCGACTGTACTCCGGGCGCAGGCAGAACTACCGAAAGCGGAAGCGGAATTCTTTAAGGTCGATGCAGAGTATCAGAAGGCGAAGCGGGATTACGATCGCTTTGTCACCCTGTTCAGACAAGGGGCAGTCAATGAGTTAGAAGTGAGTAACCGCAAGCTCACTTTAGATACGACCGAGAAGCAGCGCCAGCAAGCCGCGCAAGCCGTCGAACAAGCAAAATTAGAGTTTGAAGGTGCGAGACAAACATTAAGCAGTGTGGCAGAAGTTCGCCCGACTGATGTACAGCAAGCGCAGGCGGGAGTACAGGTCGCGATGGCGAATTTTAATCGGGCAAAAGCAGATTTGGATAAAGCGATCGTGCGTGCTCCGGGCGAGGGTCAAGTGCTGAAAATTCACACAGATCCAGGCGAAGTCGTCGGGAATGATGGCGTAATTGATTTGGGTCGGACGAATCAGATGTATGTCGTCGCAGAAGTTGATGAGAATTCGATTAACAAAGTGAAACCGGGACAACGGGCGAGAATTACCGGATTCGCGTTTCCTGGGGAAATGATGGGAACCGTCGATCGAGTTGGATTGCAGATTCGGAAGAATGAAGTGCTGAATACTGATCCGGTCGATCGAACCGATACGCGCGTGGTCGAAGTCAAAATTCGGTTGGATAATAGCGAACCCGTGGCAGGCTTGACGAATTTGCAAGTTAGAGTCGCGATTGAGCCATAAGGAGGGCGGTTCATGTTTTCGATTCCCCTCGCTTGGTTGCAACTAAAACGCGAGAAAGTTCGGTTATTAGTGGCATTGGCTGGAATTGGATTTGCAGTGATTCTGATGTTTCTGCAACTCGGATTCCAGGATGCGCTATTTGAAAGTGCAATTACGCTGCATCGAAATATTGAAGGCGATATTTTTCTCATCAGTCCGCAATCGACTTCGCTGATTGCGATGAAAAGCTTTCCAGAGCGGCGATTGTATCAGTCGTTGGGATTTGCAGGCGTGAAGTCGATTAGCCCGATTTATATTGGGTTTGGGATTTGGAAGAATCCGTTCTGGCAAGGTCCGCCTGCACCGCAGACTCGTAGTATTTTGGTGATTGGGACGAATCCGGGCGATGATATTTTCGCAGTTCCGGGTGTGCCGGAGAATCGATCGAAGATTCGCTTAACCGATGTGGTGTTATTCGACAGCGCATCTCGTCTTGAGTTTGGTCCGGTTTCAGAAAAATTCAAGGCATTGAGTCCTTCTGATCCTGCAATTCGTACCGAAGTTGAATCTCGTCGAATTGAGATTGGCGGATTATTTCGCCTCGGTGCTTCATTCGGAGCCGATGGTAATTTAATCACGAGCGATTTGAATTTTCAGCGAATTTTCCCAAGTCGCGATCCATCGCTGATTGATGTGGGCGTAATCAAGCTCGAACCGGGTGCAAATTTAGAAGCAACATTGGAACGGTTCAAGAATCTTCCTGGAGAACGCAGAGTCGATCCGAATAAAAAGCCGGAAGAAACGAAAGAAGATTTCATCGTGGGTGATGTGCGCGTGATGTCGAAAGCGGCGTTCGTGGCATTTGAGCAGAACTATTGGAAAGATAGTACAGCGATCGGGTTTATTTTTACGTTGGGTGCAGCGATCGGGTTTGTGGTCGGAACCGTGATCGTTTATCAAATTCTCTACACCGATGTTGCCGATCACTTAGCGGAATATGCCACATTAAAAGCGATGGGCTATAAGAATCGCTATTTGTTATCGGTTGTGTTTCAGGAAGCGTTGATTCTATCGGTTATGGGATATATTCCCGGATATATTCTTTGCGTTGGACTTTACAATCTCACTCGTAATGCGACTTCTTTACCACTAGCGATGACGCTTTCGAGGGGAATTCTAGTTCTATGTCTGACTATTTTAATGTGTGTGATTTCTGGTGCGATCGCAGTTCGTAAAGTTCAACAAGCTGATCCGGCTGACATTTTCTAACTATGGCTAACGATTCGATCATCGACATTCAAGCTGTCAATCACTATTACGGTTCGGGACGATTACGGAAACAGATTCTATTTGAGGTCACGACCTCGATCGAGCCTGGTGAAGTGGTGATTATGACAGGTCCTTCTGGATCAGGGAAAACCACGCTATTAACGCTGATCGGAGCACTACGATCGACGCAAGAAGGCAGTATGCGAGTTTTGGGACAAGAATTACTCAATGCACCAGAACGGGAACTGGTCGAACTGCGGCGCAATATTGGTTATATTTTCCAGGCTCATAACTTGCTGAATTCGCTCTCCGCTCGACAGAATGTGCAAATGTCGATCGAGCTTCATTCGGATATTCCCAAGGTGCGATCGCGGGAAATGGCAGAATCGATGCTGTCGGCAGTTGGATTGGGTGAATGGGTCAATCAGTATCCGAGTGAGTTATCTGGCGGACAGAAACAACGAGTCGCGATCGCGCGTGCGTTGGTGTGTAATCCCAAGATTGTTTTAGCCGATGAACCGACCGCTGCGCTTGATAAAAAATCCGGTCGGGATGTGGTCGAAATTATGCAGAATTTGGCGAAGAAACAGGGAGCCGCGATTCTGCTCGTAACACACGATAACCGGATTTTGGATATTGCCGATCGTATTATCAATATGGAAGACGGACGATTGACTTCGCTCGAAGTTTCGCCTGCCTGAACTATTGAAACCGCTTTTTTTCGCTCCGATAGCGAATTGTTTCGGCAACGAGAGCAAACCCAGCAGACGCAATCATCAAGACAACGCTAAGTGCATTCATATCCGGTCTAACACTGGTACGAATGCGACTAAAGATTTCCATCGGTAAAGTAGTCACTCCTCCCCCTGCTGTGAAACTAGAAATCAAAAAGTCATCCATGCTCAGTACAAACGCTAAAAGACATCCTGAAACGATTGCAGGTGCTAACTGTGGCAGCAATACAAATAACAATGATTGAAACGGAGTTGCACCCAAATCTAAAGCAGCTTCTTCTAAATGTGGATCAAGATTCGTTAGTCTCGTAGAAACGACTAAAGCCACATACGCTAGACAGAATACAACGTGAGCCGCGACGATCGTTCCTAAACTCAACGGAACTGCGATTACTGCGAGAAACACTAGAGTTGCAACTGCGATCGCAATATCAGGAATAATCAACGGCAAATACGCTGCACCTTGAAAAAGCTTCTTACCAAAGAACTGATACCGCGCTAACCCGATCGCCATCAGCGTTCCAATAATTGCCGCAATTCCCGTCGCTAAACTTGCCACCAGGACACTATCCCAAAGTGCAGAGAGAATTCGACTATCTTGGAAGAATTTAACGTACCAAGAGAAGGTGAAACCTTTCCATTGGGCGCTGTTTGGAGCTTCGTTGAAACTATAGAAAGTGAGAACTGCGATCGGCAAATACATAAAGCCAAACATTAACGCAGTAAAGAATGCAGAAGCATGAAACTTAGATTGACTTTGCATTTTTATCTCCGTATTTGATCAGAAGCGCGATCGCTAAACTGACGACCAAAATCAAAATCATACTCAGCGCTGAACCATATCCCCAGTTCTGTGTTGCACCGAGAAACTGATCGTAAACTAATCGGGCTGCGGTACGGCTCGACGTTCCACCGAGTAGTTCTGGATTGATAAAGTCGCCTAATCCCGTAATGAAGACTAACAAGCAACCAGCGGTAATACCGGGTAAGCATTGAGGAACGGTGATTTTCCAGAAAGCCTGAGTGGGTGTCGCTCCTAAATCTGCGGCGGCTTCGAGTAATTGTCGATCGAGCTTTTCTAAGGACGCATACAGAATCAATACCATGTACGGTAATAAGCTGTACGTCATTCCGATCAAAACTGCGATCGGTTGATTTAACAAATCGAGTGCAGGTAAACCAACGCTGGTAAGAATACTATTCAAAACGCCTGTTCTACGCAGAATACTAATCCAGGCATACGATCGTAATAATGTTGAAGTCCATAGCGGCAGAGTAAATCCGATCAGCAATAAGTTACGCCAGCGTTTCGGAGAAGATAACGCGATCCAATATGCCACCGGAAATCCTAGAAGCAAACAAGAAAGCATCGTTCCGCCTGCGAAAAAGAGCGATCGTAGAATCACCGGAAAACTTTCAGGCTGAAAAATCCGCCAATAATTGTCGAGACCGGAGGGATTAACGACATCACCAGGTCTGATATTAGGCACGAGGCTGAGTTGAAAAATAATCAGCGTCGGGACGATCAGCAGCAAGAGTAACCAGAGTCCAGCGGGAGACAGCATCAAAACGGGCTGCAACCAGCGAGGGGAACTTGGGGCGGTGGATTCTGAAATCGAGGGCGCTTTCATGAAGAAATCACATGGGAAATGGCTCTTTTATATGAAGATACCCATGAATTCTCGTCGTGGCACGAACTTTAAGTTATTGGCTGGAGCGAGACAAGCGATCGCGAATTTTCTGCAACGAATTCGGAGTGCTGATCGGCGATCGCGGTTGTGGCATTTCAGAGTTGGGCCAAGATGGCAAATCCGAACACGGGCACTCATTCGGCGGCATGCCAATCGATCGCATCGGAACAGGCATCGCGCACCGCGCACAAGAATTAATCTCCCATTCAGGCGACAGAAGTTCTTGAATCGTCTGGGTTGTCCCTTCGATGTAGCAATCACCCGATTCTGGCGATCGCACAACAGTCCAGCAGGCTTCAAACTCGTCACTGTAGCGATCGCCTGCAATGACTGAATTCGGCTTAATGGCTTGTTTGCCGTTGTGCGTCATCAGTCGCTTACCGAGTTGGAACCAGTACGCGAGATATTGTCTAACTTGCTGTTCGGATGCCATAGGAAGTGCGCGATCGAATTGGGTCACGAAATTATCCTTCAAGATTAAAACGAGGCGTGAAGCGAGTACCTCAATCCCACGATAGGGAGCGGGGTGAGATATTTCTAGGGTAGCGCGTCCCTCTTTCGGCAAATGTGAACGAAATCTTTAGTTTCAGAAATTGTGCTAATTCAAACCATGAATGCGATAGATTCTGCGTTGACCCGACGACGTAGAGACGATTCGCCGAATCGTCTCTACCAGGGGTTCACGGTGGGATGACGATTTCTAAATGGGTTGCATTTGTTATTACACCTGTAACGCACTCACCGCAGCTTTTACCAAATCGTAAAAAGGAGCTTGCGAAACATCGACTTCTTGCATCGCTTGATTGAGTTTCCCAAGTGTTCCGATTTTTTGTCCTTTTTGGATAATTAACGTTTCACCTTTAGTGTTCTGGATTCTTAACTCTTGAATTCCGCGACAATCGAGCAATGAACATGTATAAGGTCGATCGCTAAACGTAAATTCTGTTTGCTGAGTTTGCGGCAACCGAACCCCAATAATTTCTAGTTGAACCGAAACTTCATTGTTCCATTCATTCGATTTCAGCCGATACGCAATATCTAACGCGCTAGGCAACGGGAAATATTCGCCCCAACGCCATGCGATCGCATTAATTTTCTGATTTCCCGATCGCAATACAAACTTGAGATGTCCTTTTCCAATGCGTCGCTGTTCATCGATCGAAACGTTCGATGTCCAGAAAACCGGATCAGGATTCTCCATGCCGCAGGGATGAAGCGCATCGAGTTGAGCATGAAGCGCGAGATCGAGTTGAGATAAATCGGCTTGAGCATCGATCGTGACTAATGGTTTTAGATGTTCCGGTTTCAACGATCGATGTGCAAAGGTTCTTAGTCTGGCTCGAATTTCATCTAATCGATCGGCTGCAAACGAAAATCCGCCTGCTGCTTTGTGTCCTCCACATTTCAGCATCAGATCTTTGCAGAACTCTAACGCTTCAAACACATTGAATTCTGGAATACTTCGAGCAGATCCGCGAATGTGATTATCATCCTCGTAAGTTCCGATAAACACTGGAACTCCGTAGCGTTCAACCAATCGAGAGGCAACAATTCCGATCACGCCATGATGCCAACCTTTTTGTACCAGCAATAAAACGCGATCGTCTTTTGCATCGAGTGAACTATTCTCGTAAGCTTCGATCGCTTCTTTCTCGATCTGTTCACACAATTGTTGTCGCTGTTTATTTACCTGTTCGCATTTCATTGCACATTCGAGTGCAACCCCATCGTCATCTGTGACTAAGAGTTCAATCACGACTTGGGGATCACCTAAACGCCCGATCGCGTTAATTCTCGGACCTAATCGAAAGCCGATCGCTTCAGGCTTGAGATTTTTCTCGTTGCTCAATCCCGCGATTTGGATCAACGCTTGAATGCCCGCCATTTTCGACTTCGGCAACAGATGTAAGCCACGTTTTACCCAGCGGCGATTCACTCCAGTTAAAGGAGCTAAATCAGCGATCGTGCCCAACGTAAATAGCTCTAACAAAGATTGCTGTAAGTCTCGTGTTTGTCCAAAACTTTGAGCCAGACAAACCGCGAGAACATACGCTACACCAACTCCAGCCATTCCACGATACGGTGAAGTTTCTGCGATTAACTTCGGATTTAGAATTGCGTTCGCATCAGGAAGCGTCGGCGGTAAATCGTGGTGATCCGTCACAATGATTGTCAAACCGAGTTCTCTGGCGCGTTCGATCGGATCATGTGCCGCGATCCCATTGTCTACGGTTAGAATCAGCCCCACCCCTTCCTCGTGAAACTCTTCGATGATGCGGCGATTGATACCATATCCTTCGCTCATGCGGCTCGGAATCGCATAGTCAACTCTTGCACCTAACTGTCTCAAAGCGCGGAGTAACAAGGCAGTACTCGTCATGCCGTCAGCATCATAATCACCACAAATCGCAATTCGAGTTTTGTCATTGATTGCATTAATCAACAGTTCCAAACTGATTGCGAGATCGGGGAAGTCTTCGATCGGGGAAGGAAGCGATTGGCGTTCTGGGTCGAGAAATTCTTGGATCGATTCGATCGTATCAAAGCCGCGATTAATTAAAATCTGCGTGAGAAGCGGCGATCGATGAGTTTCGACGGCAAGCTGAATCGCTCGATCAGGCTGTTGGGAATGAATAAACCAGCGTTGATCCGGAATGCTCGATCGATTCGACATAGCTCACGCACACTTAAGGAGTCGGAAACGATTGTACTCCTGAACGCTGCGATCGCGGATCAAACTGCACAGTGTTCTTAACAGTTTCAGCAAACCGCTGAGCTAACAATGAATTCGTGTAATTACTCAAAACCGATTGTTTTCCAGTTTCGGCATAGTCCGATCGCAGTTCAGAGTTTTGAATCAGTTCGCTCAATTTTTGAGAAAGCGCGATCGCGTCTCCTTCAGGAAAGACCAATCCACCCTTTGTACTGTTGATCAAATGTGGGATTTCACCTGAATCTGATCCGATCACCGGAGTTCCACAAGCCATCGCCTCGATGATCACTCGCCCAAATTGTTCTTTCCAATTGGCGCGAGTTTCAGACGGTAACACTAAGATATCGAATGCAGAAAGATAGTTTGGGGTTTCGGTGAAGGGAACAAATCCGAGCTTTTGAATTCGATCGCTTAAATTCAACTGTTGCGCGATTCCATCAAATTCTGCATCAAATTCTCCAGTTCCCACGATGACTAATCGCCACGGGAGCGATCGAATTTCATTCAAAGCTGTTAGTAATGTTTTGAGTCCTTTTTGTTCGACAACGCGCCCCACGTAGCCGATTAAAACCTCGTCATCTTTCGCGCCTAATTCGGGTTTGAGATTGTTCGATCGAGGATAGTAAATCGCTGGATCAATTCCCGATGGCATCAACACGCTACGCCCGGAATATCCTTTTTCTCGCATGACCGCTTCTGCACTGTACGACCCTGGGAACATCACATCTGTGTGCTGTAGAATCCAGCGTTCCATCTGTCGAAACGGAATCGGATAGCGTTTGAAAATGTTTTGCCAAGTAAAAAAGCTAATCGGTTTCCGAACGGTGAAATAGTTCGCTAGATAAACTTGCAATGTCACTAACGCATAGGGTTCCTGATGCAAATAGATAAAATCAGGATTCAGATTGCGTAAGAGTTTGATGAAAAGCGATCGATAATTGTGCAGCGGAATACTGCCCGATTTCCACACCGGAATACTAATCAGTTGCCCACGAAAATCTTTCCAGCGTTGAACCTTGCGCTGAATCCCGTATTCATCTTTCCAATTCTCAGGAACGACGATCGTAATTTCCCATCCAGTCTGCCGCTCAATCTCTGCATAAAACTGCTGAGCGACAGAAACCGTACAAGAATGATTCACGATCAAAAGTTTCATAAACTGCACCAGGTGAATGAACTATTCTGCGAGTTGGTAAGCGGGTGCTTGCTTGATTTTATGCCACTTGTAATAAGTGCTCCACTTTAGTGCACGTCGATCGCGCCACAAGGTCGGAAAGTTTTGCCGAAGCTCTCGAATAATCCAATCCGCGCCAAATTCGCTTTCGATCTTATGGTTGCGACAATATGCCCAATGCTTAAACGTGTATAGCAAAATTCGCAATGGAATACTAAACACCATCATTGGTAGCGGCTCATTATAAATTGCAGCAAAACATTTATTGCGGCAGCCATTCTTGAGCGCGACGAGATTGTTTCGACCGATCGGCGACTGATAATGAATCACTCGCGCATCGGGAAGGTAAACGACATAAAAACCTCGATCGAGCATCCGTTTACAAAATTCCGGCTCTTCATAATACGCCGCAAACATTTCCCGATAGCCACCCAGTTCGACAAACAATTCACGTCGCAGTAGATGTCCATACCCGATGAAGGTGGCAGTGTAACACCGATATTCCGCAGGAGTCGGTTGTCCCGGCAACAATTGTCCAGTTTCATCGCTTTGTGAAAGCGCTACAGCCCCCACATCAGAACTGGTTTTCAACACTTCTACAGCCGTGTAAACACTTTCAGCGCTCAACAACTGAGCATCATCATCCAGAATCAACAAATAAGGTGCTCTCGCGCGTTCTGCTAATTCGTTTCGAGTTGCAGGCACACCTTTATTTTTCTCGTGGCGGAAGACCTGAACGCGATCGACGAGCGATCGATCAATCTTTTCAAAAACACGATCCTCGATCGGCGCTTCTGACGCATCATCGATCACCAAAATCTCGAACTCAATTTGCTTCAGCAACGTCAACGAATTCAAACAGCGGATCAAATCATCCGGACGATTGCGAGTTGCGACACAGACTGAAAGCGTAGGAGATGTAGAATTCATCATCAGGCGAAGGCATCAACTCCTTAAAATTTGAAGTTCAGAGTACGATTTGTCATCTTCCGAAAGATAGTACCTTTTACTTTGACTGGGCAAAAACTCGATTGCTTCGATCGAGGGAGACGATCGCACACGCCAAACCGTATACTAGGGAAGCAATTTACAATCGTTTACCCTTGGGCATCGATCTTCGCAGTTACGTTTATATCGATCGCTTACAGCCGCAACATGCTGCGTATCTGGGAACCGAGGCGTTAGGATTTCTGCCGCTTCCTGGAGATGCTTCGCTGTGGATTGAGATTACTCCGGGCATCGAAATCAATCGCATCATGGATGTGGCACTAAAAGCTGCGGTGGTGCGTCCGGGTGTGCAAATGGTCGAACGATTATATGGAGTCCTGGAAATTCACGCCAGCAATCAAGGAGAAGTGAATGCGGCTGGACGAGCTATTCTCGCGGCTCTGGATGTCCGAAAACAAGATTGTCTGCGCCCGCGTGTCATTTCGAGCCAGATTATCCGGAATATTGATGCTCATCACACGCAATTGATCAATCGAACTCGACGCGGCAATATGATTCTGTCCGGTCAAACCTTATATGTATTCGAGGTAGAACCCGCTGCTTATGCCGCTCTTGCCGCAAATGAAGCCGAGAAAGCCGCATTGATTAATATTCTGCAAATCTCAGCGGTGGGAAGCTTTGGGCGCTTGTATTTGGGCGGCGAAGAGCGCGATATTATTGCAGCATCGAAGGCAGTAATCGAGACGATGGAAAATCTGCCGGGACGCGAACACTATAGCGATCGACGGGAGTAAGATCGTGGCGGTGATGGCGCATCTGATGACGTTGCAACAAGGCGCGATCGTATGGTCAGATTGGCGATCGCGTTATCCTTCGATCGATCCCGATCTGAGCGATGCGGATCTCAATGAATTGGAATTGCGAGGCGCGAATTTACAAGGCGTGAACTTTTGTCGATCGAGCCTGTGTTGGGCGGTCTTAAACGAATCGAATTTAAGCAGATCAAAGTTCAATAAAGCGATTCTGCACAAAACCGAATTTATTCACGCGCAACTCCAAGGCGCACAGTTTGTGGATGCAAATTTAGTTGAAGCGGATTTTCATCGAGCGAATTTGAACGATGCCAATTTCATCGGCTCCGATTTGAAAGGGGCGAATTTTAGCGATGCTGATTTGATTAATGCGAACTTGATTGGAACAGAATTGCGGGGAGCGAACTTTAAGCGATCGGATCTCACTCGTGCAGATTTACGCCGATCAGATCTCAGCAATGCGATTCTGATTCAGGCGAATTTAGCCGATGCGAATTTGAGCGATGCGAATCTGGTTGAAGCGGAATTGAGTGAGACGCATTTTTATCGATCGAGCTTCCACAAAGCCAATTTGAAATTCGCGCATTTTAGCGGGGCGTATTTGTTTGGGTCAGATTTCAGCGGCGCGGATTTGACCGGAGCGGATTTATCTTGGGCGAATTTGAGCAAGGCGAATTTTAGTGGCGCAAATTTGACGGGAACGAATTTGAAGGGGGCGAATTTGGCAGGTGCAATTTTGCCTAATTGATTCTGCGATCGTATTTTGGGGCGGATTGGTTTACCCGATGACGTAGAGACGACCCGGCGGGTCGTCTCTACCAGATTTTTTGTTCCCGACGCATCACATCGGCGGAAATCGGCGTTCCGGTTCCGCGTAATTTATCCCGCAATTCATTCGCCTGCAACACGGGCAATCTCACGGTAAATGTCGCACCCTGCCCGACCCCCGAACTCGTTGCCTCGATCGAGCCTCCATGCAGTTCGACCAAATGCCGCACGATCGCTAAACCGAGACCTAACCCATTATGCGATCGCGTTGTTGTACTGTCGGCTTGCCTAAATCGATCAAACACATGCGGTAAAAATTCTGGCTCGATCCCGATCCCCGTATCTTTCACCGAGATTTTCACCGTTTTGGCATCTTCCGCCTGTAACTGAATCGTGACTTCTCCAGACTCTGGCGTGAATTTCACCGCATTCGTCAGCAAGTTCCAGACAATCTGCTGGAGTCGAGTCGAATCGCCCCAGACATGACTCACATCAGGATCAAAATCGGTAACGAGTCGAATCGATTTCGCTTCAACTTGAGGACGCACCGCATCGATCGCGGCTTGAATTACGGCGATCGGTTGCAGCGATCGATAATTCAACCGCAATTTACCGCGAATAATCTTCGAGACATCGAGAATATCTTCGATTAGTTGCGATTGAGTTTCTGCATTTCGCTCGATCGTTTCAAGCGCTCGATCGACCATGTTTTTCTCATACTGCTTCGTCCGCAACAGTCGCACCCAACCCAACATCGAATTTAACGGCGTTCTCAATTCGTGAGACAGCACCGCAAGAAATTCATCTTTCATCCGATTAGCAGCTTCAGCTTCTTGTCGTGCCAACTGTTCTCGCATCACTTGAGCGCGAGTCACTTCCGCTTCTTTGCGCTCGGTAATATCTTCGATCGTGCCCACATGCCCCAAAGCTTCTCCAGACTGCGCCAACATTGCACACGATCGCACATGCACCCATCGCACCTGATCATCTTTCGTCAGAAATCGTAGTTCTTCCGAAAATTCGCCGCCGTGTTCGAGGTACACATTCCACTGAGACTGGGCGCGATCGCGGTCTTCAGGATGGACACACTGATGCCAACTCCGCTCAGAAATACGATCGGGCACAATCCCACAAATCGCTTGAAACCTCGGATTCGTATACGTGCAATGCCCATCGGGATCAATCACGAAAATGCCTACTGGAGATGAAGCAGACAGCGATCGAAATCGTTCCTCGCTCTGACGCAATTCTGCATTAATCGCCGTTAATTGTGCCGCTTGATGTTTCACGGCTTGGGTCTTCTTGAACAGATCCACGAACACTGAAACTTTGGAAACCAGAATATCGGAGTTAATCGGCTTGATCAGATAGTCCACTGCTCCGAGTGAATAACCCCGAAAAATTCCTTGGTCGCTGGCATCGTACGCGGTGAGAAAAATAATGGGAGTATGTTGCGATCGCGCTCGGCTCCGAATCAGACTCGCGGTCTCAAATCCATCGATTCCCGGCATCTGAACATCAAGCAGAATCACCGCAAAATCTCGATTCAGCAAGCATCGTAGCGCTTCTTCTCCCGATGATGCCTGAACTAAATTCTCGCCCAGCTTACCCAACACTGCTTCCAATGCCAGCAGGTTTTCGGGTTGGTCATCAACGAGCAAGATGTTAACGGGATTAATCAAGGACATGAGGAGCGATCCTAAAACGCTAAAAAGACTGAGCTAACACGGGGAACATAGTTTGACGAGCAAAGGTGAAATTCGTTGCAATGGCAAAATACGATCGACTACACTTTTAGAAATTGCGGCTTCAGGCATCGAGGCACATTCTGCGGTTCGGGGATCTTGTACGATCGTGTAACCGCCTTTTGCCTTAATCTTTGCTAGTCCTTCGGCTCCATCCTGATTTGCTCCAGTTAAAACAATTCCGATAGTGCTGGACTGATACACCTCGCCAGCGGATTCAAACAAAACATCGATCGAGGGTCTAGCAAAGGACACGGGCGGATCAACCGAAAGCGAAAATCGTCCAGGCTCGACTAGAAGATGGTAATCAGCCGGAGCTAAATATACACATCCAGGGCGAATCGGTTCTTTATCTTCGACATCCAGAATCGGCAAGCGGCTCTCCTGTTGCAGGGTTTGACTGAGACTTTTTCCAGAACTGCGATCGCGATGCTGGACAATCGCGATCGCGGCTTTAAAGTCTCCTGGTAATGCTTGTAACATAATTCGCAAGGCGGACAATCCTCCCAACGATGTACCTACAACGACCAGCACAAAGGGCACTAACTCAACCTCCGATAGAGTTTCTCGGATTTTGAGAGGTCTTCATAGCGATCGTGTTTCGAGGTAAATCTCAGTGTTTCTTGTCGTCCGAGTGCCAGAATTCCAAACGGACAAAGGCTGTGATAAAACAAATCGTGAACGCGATCTTGAAGGATGCGATCGAAGTAAATCAAAACGTTCCGACAAACAATCACATTGAACTCATTGAATGATCCATCGGTCACAAGATTATGCTGTGAAAAAACAATATTGTCTCTGAGTGACGATCGGAAAATTGCACTCTCGTAAGCAGCCGTGTAGTATTCCGAAAATGATTTTTTTCCGCCTGCTTTGAGATATTGCTGCGTGTATTCTTGCATTGACGAAAGTGAAAATATTCCATTTCTTGCCGATTGCAAAACTCTTTCATTCGTATCTGTTGCGTATAACCGACAGCGATGATAAATTCCTTCTTCTTGCAATAGAATCGCCATCGAATACACTTCTTCCCCAGTCGAGCAACCTGCGTGCCAAATCCGAATAAACGGATAGGTTCTCAGGATGGGAACGACGAGATTTCTAAACGTGAGATAGAAGCTCGGATCGCGAAACATCGTCGTAACGTTCACCGTTAAGCTCAAGAGAAATCGATCGAGCGTTTGTCGATCGTGCAACACTCGATTTTGCAATTCAGAAATCGTGGCGATTCCTTCAGATTGCATAAAGTTTTGAACTCGACGACTGCGCGAGGAGGGTGCATAGTTACGAAAGTCGTAACCGTAGTAGCGATAAATGCCCTCGAACAATAATTGAGTTTCGATCGTTTCGAGTGTGGGTTCCAAAGCCAGCATGATAGAAGCGTGAGCGACTGATCTTGTTATCGCATTATTCTCCTAATACTGGAATCCTCCCTTCGCGTCATTCGATGGAATGACTTGCAAAAAAAATCAGGGCACGAAACCCTGACTGACGTGAAGCGTTTATCAATGGAAATCTACAAAAATGTCCGAGAAGCGAACTTCTCAAAATGCGCCTGCGTTTGGTGCAGTAATTGTTCGCGGCTATCCGGCGTTTTCGTTAAATTTGGAACTAAATTCCGCGCCTGGAGCGCCATGTGTAGTTGAAGGTGAGCAACATACTCGCTGAAGTCTTCTTGAGGAGCTGAAGTCGTTTGCGAGGATTGTAAAAGCGAGTTTGAAGTGCGCGAATCCAAAATGTTCTCTCCTAATGCGATCGACAATTTCCTAGTGCTGGCAATCGAACGAAGTCGAATCATCCGATAGGTTGATTATTCCAGCAAACTTACGTCTTGCGCCATACTTCTTCAAACTTGTTTACGTTATTCATTAAATTTCCTGATCAAACCGTCTACACCGTCCATGACAAAGATCGATGTGTTTAATTTCTGCTCCAGATCTTCGACTCGCATATCGTCGAGAAAGACTAGCTCACCTTGCTTCAGCATCACAGACGGCAATAGAACTCCATCGCCTAAATCTTTTCCCTGTAGCGCCTTGTAAATATCTTGCCCGGTAAGCAGTCCCGTCACTGTAATACTTTGCCCCCAGTAATCACTATTGAGAGCAACCATTCGGACGGTTAAACCTTCGACCTGATTAAATCGATCGAGCAATGGCGCAAACGCTTTCTCAACCGCATTCCCCAAAATCCAAACATAGTCCCGATTCGATGAAATCTTCTTCGGCAATCGTTTCGCAGCTTTACTAAATTCTTTTAAGAACAATCGAATCGAACCGACTCCATTCCCGATCTGTGGATAGTCACCATAGTGCGATTCCGGCGGCAAATCTTCGCCAGCAATTAAGAACCATTCATCGGCTAACCAAACGATCGTTGATCCACGTTCTTTCCGATAGCGATTCTGGAGTGCTTGAACTTGAGCGATCACTTCTCGCGCTTTTTCGGGTGAAACCGGGATTAATTCATCTTCAGTTGGGCGAAATCGCGTCAAGCCGACGGGAACAACCGCGATCGATGCGACGGCTGGAATGTCTCCCGTATGAAATTGGGCGAGATCTTCGATCGTTCTTGTCAAATGCTCCCCATCATTAATTCCTGGACAGAGAACGACTTGAGCATGAATCTGCAACTGTCGCTCCTGAAACCATCGCATCTGATCCAGAATCTGTCCTGCTCGTGGATTCTTCAACAATCGCGTTCTTACATCTGCTTCCGTTGCATGAACCGAAACATACAGCGGAGAAAGCCGCATCTGTTCGATCCGATTCCATTCCCGCTGAGTCAAATTCGTTAAAGTCAAATAGCTGCCGTAGAGAAAGCTCAATCGATAGTCATCATCTTTGAGGTAAAGACTATCGCGCTTTCCGGGTGGCTGTTGATCGATAAAGCAAAACGGACAGCGATTCGTACACTGAATCAAGCCATCAAACAGAGCGCTATCAAACTCCAAACCTAAGTCTTCGTCGTAATCTTTCTCGATTTCGATGTGGTGAGTCTTGCCTTTCTTGTCAATGACTTCGAGTTCTAGAACTTCATCCGCACATAGAAATTGGTAGTCGATCAAGTCACGGGGTTTTTCACCGTTAATCGAGACAACTCGATCGCCCGTTTCAAACCCAATCTCTTCTGCGATCGACCCTGATAATACACTCGTAATTAATGCCGGACGAATAGAACTCTCGCTCATGACCCGAAACTTGACAGCTTATCTAGTTTAGATGTCCAGTCGCGATCGCAGCAAACAGAGTCGCTCCCAATGCCAATCGATACCAGACAAACACCCAAGTACTCTGACGCTGTAAGAATTTGAGCAACCAAGCGATCGACAAATACGAAAACACAAACGACGACGCAATTCCTACCAATAAAGGCAGTCCCATATCCGTCTCCCTTAAAACATCGCCCGCTTGCACTAAAGTGGCGATCGCCAATGTCGGAATTCCCAGTAAGAAAGAAAATCGTGCGGCTGTCTCCCGACGCAATCCTAAGAATAATGCTGCCGTCAAAGTCGAACCCGATCGCGATGATCCCGGCAACAAGGAGATCATTTGCCCCAAGCCGACCAAAATTCCATCTTTGATTTCAAGTTCATCAAATCCCCGTTTGCGAGTTCCGACCTTTTCTGCCAACGCGAGTAGAAGCGACATGACGATCGACATTGTGGCAATGATAATCACGCTCTCTGGCAAGATATTCAATTTCTTCAGCACATAGCCCGCGCCCAACGCGGGAATAGTACCGATCGCGATTCCCACAAGAATTTTCCATTCCTCACGATCCCATTCTTTCCGAGCAAATGCCGCCAACGCTCCAGACAGAATCGCTCTAATATCCTTCCAGAAATACATCACCACTGCGATCACACTACCGAACTGAATTCCGTCGAGTGCCGCTTTATTCCATTGGTTCTGCCAGCCAAAAACGTCGGTAAAGATAATTAAGTGTGCCGTACTGCTAATTGGCAAAAATTCGGTGATTCCTTGAACTAAACCCAGCACAATGCCTTGAAACAAAGCGAAAAGCGGGTTGACCTGACCTGCAACGAGAAGAACTGGCATTATGCGCTTCCTCAACAAATGGAGTGAAACTCTGGCTGTTGAGTGTACAGCTTTTCTGAGTTTCTGATTTCCCCTTCCGAAATTCTTTAGCGACATCAGGAAAATTCTAGTAGGATTAGGACTATGCCCCCAGGGGGTATTTTCCAGATGAAACATTCAAGATTGTCGATCGATTGTCTGAAGGTTTCCTATGGTAGTGTTAAGTTAAGTTAATAAAATTAAGACAGCTTAAAAATTCCTTGATTTCCTATCCGCCCCGTTCCAACACGAGTTATTCCCCAGAGGCTGAAGTGATTGCGGTTTCAGAATCTTCCTTTGTTGAGCGCTCTGCTCCCCCTCGTTCTCTTCTCATTTTTGGTGCATCGGTCTTTCTGGTTTCCGTGCCAGTTTTCTTTGAAGCACCATTAGTGCGATCGATGCCTCTTCTTGCCCTGTTATTCACTTCAGTTTGGGTTTGGGTATCGATCGCGCTATCTGCCAAACCCCAAACAAAACATTGGGGTGAACTGCTTACAGGCTTTACCTGGACATGGTTAGCTGGCTCACTTTATTGGGGATGGTTTCGCTGGGAGCCGACTTTACATTTACCGATCGAAGCCATTGGATTACCGATCGCGCTTTGGGGTTTGAGACAAAACTGGTGCAAGCTCGGAAACTTCTTCTACCTGGGATCGCTCTTTGGAACTGCGGTTACAGATATTTACTTCTATTTAACGAATTTGATTCCCCACTGGCGCAAATTAATGCAGGTGGAACCCGATGCCGTACAGCCGATTTTCCAACAGGCGCTTATGCAGATGTACACCCCCGGTGGAATCTTCTGGGTAATTTCACTAGCCGCAATCTTGCTGGTCGTCGGTGTAACTTCGCTAAGTCTTAAAACTTCACACTGGGTAGCTTTTGGTGGCGCAGTGCTGAGTACGATTCTGGTTGATAGCTTGTTCTGGCTTGCAGCAACTTTGGCATAATTGCGGAGAGGCTAGAATCAACTCGGATTTTTACCCCAAAAAGACTGCGGAGATTACAGTCAAAAATAGTTCACTCTCGCCTGATATTCCAAGCGCTACTACTGAAACATTTAGCACTCAGGCGTAGCATCATAGGAGAGGATGCTGTTTTTTCCTTGTTGAGCCTGTGGTTACTCTCCAACCTACTCCCCATCTCCTGCTGCACAGCAGCGATTTTAATAACCGCCGCATTCCGCTGGTGGGTAATAATTGCTGGACGATCGGACGAAGCGAAGATAACACATTTGTGATTCGCGATCGTTGGATTTCCCGCAATCACGCGATGCTGCAATGGATGGAAACTGGAGAGTTTTACCTGATCGATCTCGGTAGCCGGAACGGAACCTTTGTCAACGGGCGACGAGTGAGTATTCCGGTCACACTGCAAAACGGCGATCGTTTAACGTTTGGACAAACCGAAGTCGATTTCTTCTGTCCGCTGAATCGTCCTTCGTCTTCCGAAGATCCAGATTCCAAAGAATTTACTGCTACGGCAACTCTGCACGTCCGCCGCTTGATTTCGGTTCTCGTGGTGGATATTCGCGATTTCACAATTTTGACCCGCCAACTCGATGAAAAGCTGCTGTCTGAAGTGATTGGTACTTGGTTCCGGCAAGCAGGCGACATTATTCGGGAGTACGGAAGCTGGGTCGATAAGTACATTGGCGATGCGGTGATGGCAGTTTGGACGCATGGCGCGAATGGAGTCGATCGAGAGGAAGCCCTGCAAATTTGTCAGGCAATCAACGCTCTGCATCAGATGACCAGCAATTTATATCATCAATACCCATTGCCGTTCCCGATTCGGATTGGTGCAGGCGTAAATACTGGATTTGCAATGGTCGGAAATACCGGAAGCGGCGATCGACCCGATTACACCGCTCTAGGCGATACGGTGAACGCAGCCTTCCGCTTAGAATCCGCGACCAAGCAGCTTGGATTAGATATCGCGTTAGGCGAAAGAACCTATCAGCAATTGGCGGAACACGTCGATAACGTAAATTTTCTAGAACGCTATATCGTTGAACTCAAAGGATACGACACGCCGACACCGACTCATGCCTGTTCATTTGCGGATCTCGATCGCTTTCTCCGAACAACTTTAGAGACTCTGCACTAATTTCGATACCGCAAAATGATAGGCTCTAATAAAAGCTGTGTATTGCGTTTGCTCGATCCAGTGGGAGGGATTAACAATGAAACGTTTGATTCGCTTTTTGGCGGCTTTGAGTTTGGTGGTGGGCTGTCTGGGCTGGGTGTCCCAAGCAGCGATCGCAGCAAATTTCAATGGCACGACTCTGTTGGCGGCTGAATACCGGAACGTAGTCGAAGATAAAATGGCGACCGAGTATGGCAAAAAGCTCGATCTGAATAATACCAATGTTCGCGCGTTCCGTCAGTTGCCGGGACTGTATCCGACGTTGGCAGGACTGATCGTGAAAAATGCCCCGTATGAATCGGTGGAAGATGTTCTCGAAATTCCGGGCTTGACCGACAAGCAGAAGGAAGTTCTAGAAGCGAATTTAGATAACTTCGTTACGACTGAAGTGTCTAAAGAATTGGTGGAAGGCGGCGATCGTTACAACAACGGAATTTACCGCTAGGATTGTTTTCACTTTGTAGAGTTCCGCTCTCCGCAGATTTTTTGGGTCTGCGTGGAGCGATTTTTTTATTCAAGGAGCATTGATGCTGCAAGCTGCGTATGATGTGCTGGTGGTCGGAGCGGGAGCCGCAGGTTTATACACGGCGCTGTCATTGCCCGATCGATATCGAGTGGGACTCATTACAAAAGATAGTGTGGCTCGGTCTGCGAGTGATTGGGCACAGGGCGGAATTGCAGCGGTGATCGATCCGCAAGATTCAACGGTGCTTCATGTTGAGGATACGCTGTCAGCAGGTGCGGGTTTGTGTGATGGTGATGCAGTTCAGTTTCTAGTGGAGAATGCAGCAGAGTGTATTCATCATTTGGTTGATTTGGGAGTGGCATTCGATCGACATCACAATCAACTTGCTTTGACCTTGGAAGCCGCTCATTCTCGTCGCCGCGTTCTTCATGCTGCGGATACGACCGGAAGAGCCGTAGTAAGCGTTTTAGCGGAAAGAGTATTGGAGCGCAAAAACATTCAAGTTTTAGATCAAACCTTTGTCCTCGATTTATGGCTTGATTCAGAAAATCGCTGTCAGGGAGTTTGCCTGATTCACCGCTCCGAAGTGCATTGGATTTGCGCTCAGGCAGTCATTCTGGCAACCGGGGGAGGGGGACAGGTTTTCGCCCAGACGACAAATCCGGCGGTCAGTACTGGAGATGGAGTTGCGATCGCTCATCGAGCCGGAGCCATTTTACGCGATCTCGAATTCGTCCAATTTCACCCAACCGCATTGACAATACCGGGTGCGCCAAAATTCTTAATCAGTGAAGCGGTTCGAGGAGAAGGAGCGCATTTAGTCGATCGACATGGACATCGTTTCGCCTTCGATTACCATCCATCTGGTGAATTGGCTCCACGTGATGTCGTCAGTCGAGCCATCTTTAATCACATTCAAAAAACCGAAGCTGATCCGGCGACTGCGACCGTTTGGTTAGATTTGCGATCGATTCCACCGGAAACAATTCAACATCGATTCCCGAACATCATTCAAGTTTGTCAAAAATGGGGCGTAAATGTGTTCAAAGAGCCGATTCCAGTCGCGCCCGCAGCACATTATTGGATGGGTGGAATTGGTGCGGGACTGGAGAATGAAACGTCGATCGAACATCTCTACGCAGTCGGTGAAACTGCCAGCACTGGAGTTCACGGAGCCAACCGACTTGCAAGTAATTCTTTACTCGAATGTTTAGTGTTTGGGGCACAGTTTCGATCGCTAAGCCTAGCACCTAGCACCTCAGCACCTCTAAAACCCGTTGAATCTGTCGCTGTTCCGTTTGAATCTGTCGAGCATTTCCGTTCCGCGTTACCTCGATTAGTGTGGCAAAGTGCGGGAATTTCGCGAGACCAGAAAACGCTCTTAAGCGCGATCGCCGAAATCGAATCCTGGCAGCAAGAATTCCTCCAACTCCCACTGAGTCAGCTTCTCTGCAATCTCAAACCCGAACAATCATTCAAATTGAAGCTCTCAGACGAAGAGCTTCGAGATTGGGGCGAGGTGTATAACTTATTCGATGTTGCAGAGTTAATTCTCAAAAGTGCAGCAATGAGACAGGAAAGCCGAGGCGGACATTATCGATCGGACTTTCCCAACACTTCCGAAGCTTGGCGAGTTCATACGATCGTTGAACGCGATCGCTGGTCAACCGCACCCGTCAAAGATATTTCTGCACCACTTCCCAACCCGTGATCGAGACCCAAATCAAGCCAAGACATAGTAAAAAATTCACGCCGACGTGAAGCGATCGCGCCCAAGGTTCTCTCGGAATCAGTACCGCACTCCAAGCCGAGAGAAACACGAGTTCGACTACTGCAAGCCCCGACCAAAGATGATTCGAGTGTCCGAGACTGCCATAATGCCCGATCGTGCCCAATAGCCCGATTCCGAGAAGAACCAAAACGAAGATTGCGATCGCAATTCCGGTTGCGATATGAAGCGATCGCGTTCTTTTCGCGCCAAACAGCAATTCGGAGCCTGTTACGACTTGGATGAGATAAGCCGCGATCGTCAATCCCATTGCCCAAGCCGCAATCTTCCACAACCAGATAAAAGAAGGTAAATCCAAAGCCAATCACCGATACCTACCTTCTCAATTGTGCAAAAAAAGAACCGCAAGTGCGGCTCTAGATGTCGAAATCAATTTTTTAACGAACAATACGAAACCGTTATTCTTAAAGAAATGTAAAGAAATTACACCACTTCATGAGAAGTCACTGCTAATTCGAGGGACTGGGGAAACGGTTCGGTATCGCCCTCCTCGTTCACCATCAGGCTCGCACAAGGAATCGTATCGGATAAAATTGCGCTCGCCATCATTCCGGTATGAATCTCAAGTTGAGCAGTCGAAACGGCTTCAAATAACAATCGCTGACCCGGAAAAACCACGCGCTCAAAATACCAACTGGGCACATTTGTAATCCGAGCAATTTGAATTTGGCTCGTCGCATTTACATAGCAGCAAAGAATTGGATCAGATCCTTCCGATGGAAGCGGATCAAGAATTTGAGGCATGGCGGTTTAAGATCCTACGCTAAAAGACAGGCTGTATTTGAACACTAACACTGGGCGATCCCTGACAACTGTAAAGGCGATTACCAACAATTTCTTTTTAAGACAAACTATGCCGTGAGATTGAGCAACATCAAGCGATCGACAAAAAGTTAAATCTCCTTAATCTATGAATACCCAATACAATAGAAATACAGCTAATCCTTGGATCTCACTTCAAAACTTCGCTCTCAATTATGCAGAGAACGGAAGTCAGTGATATCGTAAAGTTATGTGAAACAATTTCAGGAACGGTATGGAAACTCGGATTCTCTACGTTCGGCTCCCTTGCAATCCCATTTTCCCGATCGGCGTGGTCTACCTCGCGGATCACGTTCATAAGCAGTTTCCCGACATCACCCAGAAAATTTTCGATCTCGGTACAGTTCCGCCGCTCGATTACGCTTCTGCGCTCGATGCCTGCATTGACGAGTTCAAACCGACGCTTCTGGTTTACTCGTGGCGCGACATCCAGATTTATGCTCCGGTGGGTGGTCGCGGCGGCAATCCGCTTCAATACACGTTTGAGTACTACTACGCGCAGAATCCCTTTCTCAAAGCACGCGGTGCACTCGGCTTACTCCGAATCGCATCCGGCTACTACGGCGAACTGTGGCGGAACTCGAATCTGATCAACCGAGGCGTACAACGGGCAAGACAGTACAATCCTGATGCCAAAATTGTCGTCGGGGGTGGTGCGGTGAGCGTCTTTTATGAGCAAGTTGCGAAAAGTCTACCGAAAGGCACGATCGTATCGGTCGGTGAAGGCGAAACGCTGCTCGAAAAACTGCTGCGGGGTCAAGACTTTCAAAGTGAACGGTGTTACATCGTAGGTGAAACGAAACCCCGCGATCGCATGATTCACGAATTCCCAACCCCGATCGAGAAAACCGCCTGCAACTACGATTACATCTCCCAGATCTGGAAAGAATTCGAGTACTACTTTCAATCTCAAGATTTCTATATCGGTGTTCAGACCAAACGCGGCTGTCCTCACAACTGCTGTTACTGCGTCTACACCGTGATCGAAGGTAAACAAGTTCGGATTAATCCCGCTGATGAAGTTGTAAAAGAAATGCAGCAACTTTACAAAAAAGGTGTTCGCAACTTCTGGTTTACCGATGCTCAGTTCATTCCCGCCCGAAAGTATATCGATGATGCGGTCGAACTGTTGCAAAAGATCGTCGATGCAGGGATGACCGACATTCACTGGGCAGCCTACATTCGTGCAGACAATCTCACGCCGCAGTTGGCTGAACTGATGGTGAAGACCGGAATGAACTATTTCGAGATCGGCATCACCAGCGGTTCTCAGGAACTCGTTCGTAAGATGAGAATGGGCTACAACCTCAGAACCGTCCTAGAAAACTGCCGCGATTTGAAAGCGGCAGGTTTCAATGATTTGGTTTCCGTGAATTATTCGTTTAATGTGATTGATGAGCGACCAGAAACAATTCGACAAACGATCGCTTATCATCGCGAACTCGAACGCATTTTCGGAGCCGATAAAGTCGAGCCTGCAATCTTCTTCATCGGTCTGCAACCGCACACCCATCTAGAAGAGTACGCTTTCAAAAATGACATTCTCAAACCGGGTTACGACCCCATGAATGTCAAACCTTGGACGGTGCGGAAACTCCTTTGGAATCCAGAACCGCTCGGCTCATTCTTCGGTGAAGTCTGTCTCCAAGCCTGGAAACGTAATCCTAACGATTTCGGGCGCGAAGTTATGGATATTCTAGAAGAGCGACTCGGACGCGCAGACCTTGAAGAAGCCTTGACCGCCCCGATCGACAAACCCAATTCCCAACTTGTTACTGCCTCTTAATTTCCCCTGCTTATGTTGGAAGGTTCAATTCTTAACGATCTCAGAGTCGCTCATCAGCCCGGAGCCGTCGGCAAACGCTCACTAAACTTTGGGGTGTACTACAAAAACACCTTGGTGTCACTCTGTCATGCCCTCGAAGACTGCATTCTAAGCTGCTCTAGTGCACCCTTAGTAGTTACTGCCTTCCAACGGGGAAAATGGTATCTCCAAGAAGCCGATCGCTATGCTGAAATCGCAGACCACGCTAATCAAATCGTGATCATGGCTTCGTCTGATACCGGATTCAAAGAACATCCGACCAGTCAGCGATCGAACGTTGCCTTAGTCGAATTAGACAAAGCCGATCCAGTCGCTCAAGAATGGCACTTAATGATCTTGGCTCCGTCCTACACCGCAATGGTTCTCTGTCAGGAACTTTCACCTGAAGACTACGGCGCTCAAGGCGTTCCAACCGAAGATTTAGAGCGGAAATTCTATGGCTTTTGGACATTCGAGGCAGGATTAGTCGAAGAAACGATCAACTTTGCGATCGAACATATCCAACGATACAATCCAAACTTAGCTGATCAACTCCGCTCTAAAGTCGCTGACATCAAAGCTCAGACGAGCAAACACGACGAGATTTATCAAGCCGTTTCAATGGTCGTAAACTATCTCCAAACGGAACAGGAAGAACTACGATCGCGCTCCAAACACGAAGCTTTAGATAACAATCTCGTTTCTAACGAACTTCAAGCCTTCCTTCGTCTCGCTCAGTTAATTGATCAAACAGATATTAGCAATCCAAACGCCGCCGCTGAAGTTGCATCGCTTTCGGAAGCAATGGCACAGCTTCTTGATCTCCCAGCTTGGCAGATGAATCGATTACGTCTTTCTGCACTGCTGCATCGATTAGCATTTTTGCAACAGGCTGATAGTGTTCTCAGTCCTGGAAGCTTCGGACGGGTTGCAGACTATCATACTGAAGTTCCTTGTTGTCCGATCGTTCCTGGAGCACAAATCCTCCGAAACATGGGAAGGCTGAATGCGATCGCCACCATCATCACTCACCAATCTGAACAATGGAACGGACAAGGACAACCTGCCGGACTTGCAGGCGATGAGATCCCTTTAGAATCAAGAATTCTAGGATTGTTAACTGAGTTTCAGCAACGAGTCGCACAACATCGATCGAGCAATCCTGAAACTGCATTGTCGATCGCGCTTTCCGAGTGTCAAGCGGAAGCAGGCGATCGTTGGGATAGTAAACTCGTCGAAGCATTAACTCTCTTAGTTAGTGCAATGCAACAAGGACTAAGCTTACCAATCCAAGTTCCGAAAATTGCTGCTGGAATGTGGCTGCTCGATTCACATTCAGATGAAGCTCTGCTAGATTTGTCTGACAAAGTGACGGAGCAAGTATAAATGGATATTCAAGCAATTCGATCGGGCAAGGTTAAACAGCTTGCAGGCACAGACTTACAAGACGAAGACCTTTCAGCATCAGACCTCAGTGGTGTGAATTTGGCTGGTGCAAAACTATCCGGTGCTGACTTCACGAATGCAAAATTATCTGGTGCAGTACTAGACGGTGCAAATCTAGTCGGCTGTCAGTTAATTGGAGCAGACCTCAGAGCATCATTGACAGGTGCAAATTTAATGCAGGCAGACTTGACCGAGGCGGATTTGCGGGGAAGTAACCTGCGAGGGGCGAATTTAATGCGATCGCGCCTCACTCGTGCTACTCTATCCGGTGCATTTCTCAGTGGAACAAACTTGATGGGTGTCAGCTTACAAGGCGTTGATTTACGTGGAGCCGATTTACGCGGCGCGAATCTGAGCGGTGTTAACCTTCACGGTGCAAATTTAAGCCAAGCCGACTTGCAAGGTGCACAACTCAGTGAAGCGAATTTAGAGGAAGCCGATTTACAAGGCGCAAACTTAGCAGGCGCAAACTTAGCAGGTGCGAATCTACTTTGTGCTGAGCTACAAGATGCAAACCTCGAAGGTGTCAATCTAATTGGAGCTTGTACTATTGGAACAGCTCTTGCACAACCAGTTAGTGCAACCGCCTAATACTTCCTCCAGCATTTTGAACAAGTTTACTGACTACTCCTTTTGGTTTTTTGAGTCCTGATTTGTGACCGAAAGCGGCTGAATGGTATACCCAAGTCCCTATTGCATCATCAATCTGGATAGTAGGATGAACGCCTTGATAAACGCTTAAAGATTCCACGTCAGTGATATCTAGTGCTTGAGAAAGCAGAAAATCTTTGGAAACTCGACTGTAAACACACTTACCGATAAATAAAATACATTTAGGCTTCAACTCCTCAACAATTTCTCGAAAAAGAGGCTTTGCTCTTTCCCACATTTCTTCACTAGGTCGAGCACCAGGGTACTCAAGCCAATTCTGAATGTACTCATGGTGTGCGACAGAGTGCCAAAATTCTTCTGAAGTAATCTCCTTCCCAAAAGCACACTGAACATAGCGAAAAAATACCACCTCTAAAGAACCCATTTGGCATCTTTTTGAGATGTAGTAAAATCAAAAATAAATGC
>ERZ1066124.121-NODE-121-length-76106-cov-23.904538_pt1 | contig 76106 bp, 65 predicted proteins | sample MGYA00382771_ERZ1066124 | MGnify/ENA primary metagenome ERZ1066124 (study PRJEB33369, sample SAMEA5778354) | biofilm metagenome | biome: Industrial cooling water; feature: Water cooling tower basin; material: Biofilm | place: United Arab Emirates | collected... | reverse complement strand
ATTAAAAACAATCGTTTGGTGGAATTTCGCTTACTTAAGCATTTAGAGGCGCCAAGCTTTGTGTTAGCTATTTCAAAAATGTGAACCATTGGTTCATATTTGGATTGGTTGATTCGTTATATCATGTTAGATTTATCACCCATACATAGTAGAGACGTTACATGTAACGTCTCTACAGTTTGGCAACGTAATTTTATGCATTGCTCCCAAATAAGACTTTATTTGTTGATACTCAATAATATAGTTAATAATTAGGCTATGTGATTACATAAGGAAGCGTACACTATGATAACCGTTATCAAACCAGAATATTTTTCTTTAGAGGATTTTATGACCAATCCTCATGATAAGACAGAATGGGTAGATGGTCAACTTGTAGAAAAAGAGGGTATGACGTTAAGACACGGAAAAATTCAGTTACGTCTTGGTAGCTGCTGGCAAGATTATAAAGAGTCTAGCGGACTAGGGGGAGAAGTTTATACTGATGTCCCTTGCCGTACTAAAAAACAAGGACGCTCTCCTGATGTAGCTTATCTTACACCTGACCTCGTTACTAAATATGGAAACGTTCCGACTTTACCTCAAAGTTTTCCTTTATGTGCCGAAATTGTCTCACCTACAGACATAGCAGAAGAAGTTTTATTAAAAGCGCAGGAATATTTAGAATCTGGTGGAGAAGAAGTTTGGTTAGTTTACCCTGAAAGTAAATGGATAATGATAATCACCGAAAATCAAGGTTTAATGTTTACATCTGGTCAAACTGCTTGTACACAGAAGGCCTTAATAGGGTTTAATATTTCTGTAGATGAATTGTTAGCTTAACTTCATGCACAGCAACCAACAGATTTAAAAATTGCTGCTTATGGCGCCATAATTTTTACAATTAGTTTGGCAAACTATTATAAATGTATACTTTTGGATGTTTTCGGATTTAACTAAAAATCTCTTGTGGAATGGGCATCCTTGCCCGTCTCAATATATTCTACTGCACCTAATGCTTTAAGGGTAGTTTTTTCTGCTTCCGTTAAGCATTTTACACCTGTAATGTTCATATCCTCATAAAGCTTATCTTTTAAAGTTTTAATACACTTTCCTGTTTCTATTTTCCAAATTTTTATTACTCCATCCCAGCAACAACTTGCTAAAATTTTAGTGTCAGAGCTAATAACTATTTACAGCTATTTCACATTAAATAATCTTCGGTTAAGTCAGCAATTATTGGCAATAGGGTGAAGTCTATTGGTTAATGCTTCTAGTTCACCACCTGCAAGCAACAATTCAATCGCTTCGTGCCCCTGCGATATAAATCTGTCAACTTGCTCTTCAAATGTTATGGTGCCTCGTAATACCTCAACTAAAGATTTTCTTAAATAAAGAGGATGCCAACAGTTTGGTTTTGCCACTTCAAATCTGTGGTCATGAAAATCCCATGCACCTGAATTTTGTTTTAACCTTGAGCGCAATTTACTATATTCATCAGAATGAAAAAATTCATCTTCTAAGTGGTGCCACTTATTTCTCTCAAAACACAGAATCATGCAAAAATCGGGACCAAAATGTGAATTTAAAAGTTTCACACGATGGTCGTAACCATCTAAAAGAGTACCAATAAATATACCAGGAAACCAACCCTCTAAAATATCAAACCCTAATCGTCCCCACTGACATTTGACTGGTGTACAAGGAATTGGCGCCTCTTTATTAAAACCAATTTTATCTGATACCCAACGCCAATCTGCTTCAGCAGCACGTAAACTTATATTTTTTAGGTTACGTTGTAGTGATTGAGCAGGCAGGTAAGAAACTATACTTTCATAAGATACTGGTGCTGCTGGCCCTAAATTTTCTTCAGCCAGCATATCTATAAAATCACGAACTAGAGTATCATCAGGTTGTGTTTCTAACCAATGTTTCAAAAAAATATATATATCACTCCAAGTTAATGCTAAGTCAGCTTTTTGTTCATGCTGTCTAGCTAATCCTGTAATAAGAATTAAAGTATATCCTTCTGACCACTTTAAATTTCTGCTTGCATACTCACGATACTTATCTAATTGCCCAGGCCTTAGATTTGACCATACCTTGTGTTCAAATATAAAAACAGAGTCTCCAAAATCTGCCAACATATCTATTTGTCCACCAGGGAAGGTACATTGTGTTCTCCACTCAGGTGATATATACGGTTTTGGACTCAGATGCTTTGGTGATTTTAAACTCAGATAATCTATAAATTCACGAGCAAGTCTCTCTTTATTTCTTAGAAGCCAAGCAAAACCTTCAGTAATAAAGTTTTCAATTGGGTCAAGCTCTTTGCTTTTAGGATATTTACGTAATGCACTAAACAAGCTATCTGGCAAGCCTTTTTCCTCCATCAAATTTAAAGGCTTTCAGCATAGCACAATTTTTTTGTGAGTAAAGGCGCCTCTCTTCTCTCTGTGTTCTCTGCGTCTCTGTGGTAAATATATATACTGTTGTAATTAATGGTATTAATCTCACACCTACAAAAAATGGCGCCTTCTCGAAAAATATTGCACCGTACTAATTTACTATAAAAATTGGTTGAAATCTATATGAGCAATTACATTAACAATCTAAGATGCTACCCTACCCTGCGGGATATCCTGCGGATAACGGGAAAACTGCGTTAACGTACCTCAGCATGACACAGAAGGTTTATCTTGTGGGATGGGCATCCTTGACCGTCCAACTGTACTACTTAAAGATGCTTCTACCTGTGCATGACAGAGGACATTAGGATAAGAGATATTGACCTACTATAAGTAAAATTACTCGTGGCTAATCCGAAAGAAAACCTGGAAATTCTCGCGCGCACCCCGTTGTATGCTTTTGCTCAAGAACTCAGAGCTAGGTTTACTGGTTTTGGGGGTTGGGATATGCCTGTACAGTTTAGTGGTATTACTGCTGAACATGAAGCTGTCAGAAACAAGGCAGGCATTTTTGATATATCCCATATGGGCAAGTTTACTCTCCAAGGTAAAGATTTAGTCTCGCAGCTACAAAAACTGGCGCCTTCCGATTTCAGTCGTCTCCAACCAGGTCAAGCACAATATAGTGTGTTGTTGAATCCTCAAGGTGGTATCATCGATGACATTATCTTTTACTATCAAGGTAAAACTAGTACTGGTGAACAGCAAGGTGTGTTAATTGTCAATGCTGCTACCTGCGCTAAAGACAAAGAGTGGTTACTAAATAATCTTGATACTAGTCAAATTAAGTTCCAAGACGTTTCGTCTGATAAAGTATTAATTGCGCTTCAAGGGCCACAGAGTGTTGCTTTGTTACAACCGTTTGTAAATCAAGATTTATCTCCAATAAAAGCTTTTGGGCATATTGAGGCTAATATTCTTGAAAAACCTGCTTTTATTGCTCGAACTGGTTACACGGGTGAAGATGGGTTTGAAATTATGCTTGATGCACAGGTCGGTGCCCTCCTATGGCAAAATTTAATTGCTGCTGGCGCCGTTCCTTGTGGACTTGGCGCCCGTGATACGCTACGTCTAGAAGCGGCAATGGCACTCTATGGACAAGATATAGATGATACAACTACACCTTTAGAAGCTGGGTTAGGTTGGCTAGTTCATTTGGATACAAAAGGTGACTTTATCGGGCGTTCAGCATTAGAACAACAAAAAGCACAAGGTGTAAAACGGCGCCTGGTAGGGTTACAAATGCAGGGACGTAATATCGCGCGTCATGCTTACCAAGTGCTGCATGAAGGTAAAATCGTTGGGGAAATTACTAGTGGCACTTTATCTCCTACACTTGGTTATCCTATTGCTCTAGCTTATGTTCCTACCGAGTTATCCTCAGTCGGTCAAACACTAAATGTGGATATTCGTGGTAAAACTTATCCCGCAGTTGTTGTCAAACGTCCCTTTTATCGTTCAAAATCACGATTGACTAATTAGTAAAAAGTGCTGAGTGCTGAGTGCTGAGTATTGAGTTTTATAACTCATAATTCATAACTCATAACTTTTAACTTTACTCAGCACTCAGCACTTTCTACTCAGCACTTTTTAGAGGATTTGATATGGGCTTTGAATACCCTGATAATTTAAGATACCTGGACACTCACGAGTATGTGAGGCTAGATGGAGATATTGCCACTGTTGGTATTACAGCATTTGCTGTTGACCAGTTAGGGGACATTGTATTTTTGGAATTGCCAGACGTTGGAGAAACTGTTACTAAAGGTGACAGCTTTGGTACTGTTGAGTCTGTAAAAGCCGTTGAAGACCTAAATGCACCTATTACTGGTACCGTCCTCGAACGTAATGATGCCTTAATTGAGGCACCGGAGCAAATAGGCGATGATCCCTATGGAGAAAGTTGGCTGTTAAAAATTCGTGTTAACGACGAAAGCGAAGTTGAAGACGCAATGACAGCAGACGAATATCGCGCACAGGTAGAAGGAGAATAAATCAGTGCTGAGTAGAAAGTGCTGAGTGCTGAGTAGTAATTATTTACTCAGCACTCAGCACTCAGCACTCAGCACTAAGTAATTTTAATAAATCTCAACTTTTACATGACGTTACAAATACAGATGTTGCAAAATATTAAATAGTCACGTCTGGAGACCATATTGTGGTAATTTCCGCTCCACAGCCTAAGTCAATTAATCTACCGCTGCGCGAAAAGAGTCAATCGAACAATTTTCAAGTTCGACACATTGGGCCGTCTGATGGTCAGGTTCGTCATATGCTCGAAGTTATGGGACTTTCTAGCTTAGATGAACTGATTAATAAAAGTGTTCCGCAGGCAATTCAACTTAAAAGGGAGCTTAATCTTTCAGAAGCTAAAAGCGAATATGCTGCTTTGGCTCAGTTGAAGGAAATAGCCTTGCAAAATCAGGTTTACCGTTCGTATATCGGTATGGGGTATTCTAATTGCATTACTCCTCCTGTTATTTTACGTAATATTCTTGAAAATCCTGGTTGGTATACAGCTTACACTCCTTACCAGCCTGAAATTGCTCAAGGGCGCCTCGAAGCGCTATTAAATTTCCAAACAATGATTATCGACCTCACTGGTTTGGAAATTGCCAATGCTTCGCTACTCGATGAGGGTACTGCTGCTGCCGAAGCGATGACTATGAGTTACGGTATTTGCAAAAACAAGGCTAATACTTTCTTTGTGTCTCAAGATTGCCATCCCCAGACAATCGACGTGTTACAGACACGTGCCAGACCCTTGGGTATCGAAATCGTTATTGGAGACCATCGTACTTTTGATTTTGAGCAAGCTATATTCGGCGCCGTTTTACAATACCCTGCCACCGACGGCACAATTTACGATTACAGCATCTTTTGTCAGCAAGCACATGAAAAAGGCGCCCTCGTTACGGTTGCTGCTGATATTATGAGCTTGTGTTTACTAACACCTCCAGGAGAATTTGGCGCCGATATCGTTGTAGGTAGCACTCAACGTTTTGGAGTTCCCCTTGGCTATGGTGGTCCACATGCAGCATATTTTGCTACTAAAGAAGAATACAAGCGACAAGTACCTGGTAGAATTGTCGGGGTATCAAAAGATGCTCGTGGTAATACAGCATTACGTTTAGCACTACAAACACGCGAACAACACATCCGTCGTGATAAAGCTACTAGTAATATTTGTACAGCACAAGTATTACTAGCTGTTATCGCTGGGATGTATGCTGTGTATCATGGCGCCGATGGATTAAGACAAATTGCTCTAGATATCCATCAAAAAACCTTAACACTAGCTCAAGCACTCAAGCAATTAGGTTATAAAATAGCTTCTGAAAACGTCTTTGACACATTAAAGGTTGAATTAGGAAACCAAAAGCTAGAAGATATTTTAAATAGAAGCGAAGCCAAAAAAATCAACTTGAGAATCTATGACGATACAGCAGTAGGTATTTCCCTCGACGAAACAACCACCGAAGCTGATTTAATAGATTTACTAGAAATCTTCGCAGGTTCCCCCCCTCCCCCCCTCCCACCCTCCCACACTCCCACCCTCTCCCGTACTCCCTACCTAACCCACCCAGTCTTCAACCGCTATCACTCCGAAACTGAGTTACTGCGTTATATTCATAAACTTGAAACCAAAGATTTATCATTAACAACATCGATGATTCCTTTAGGTTCATGTACGATGAAGCTAAACGCGACAGCGGAAATGATACCTGTAACTTGGGCAGAGTTTGGTAACATTCACCCATTTGCACCAAAATCACAAACGCGCGGGTATCAAATTTTATTTAAACAGCTTGAAGAGTGGTTAGCTGAAATTACTGGTTTTGCTGGAATCTCTCTGCAACCAAACGCCGGCTCACAAGGTGAATATACGGGACTTTTAGTAATTCGTCAGTATCACGAATCACGCCAAGAAAGTCATCGTAATATTTGTTTGATTCCAGAATCTGCACACGGAACCAACCCGGCAAGTGCAGTTATGTGTGGAATGAAAGTAGTAAGTGTTGCCTGCGATAAAGACGGTAACATTGATGTTGCCGACCTGAAAGCAAAAGCCGAAAAGCACAGCAATAACCTTTCAGCGTTGATGGTGACATACCCATCTACCCACGGTGTATTTGAAGAAGCCATTAAAAACATATGTACCATCGTTCATTCTCACGGTGGACAGGTATATATGGATGGCGCCAACATGAACGCTCAAGTCGGACTTTGCCGTCCTGGAGATATAGGCGCCGACGTTTGCCACTTAAACCTCCACAAAACCTTCTGTATACCTCATGGTGGTGGTGGCCCCGGTATGGGACCCATCGGTGTTGCTTCACATCTAGTCCCCTTCCTCCCAGGACACGCTGTTGTAGATACTTCTTCCACTCAGCACTCATCACTCAGCACTCAGCACTCTAAAATAGGCGCCGTTTCTGCTGCACCTTGGGGAAGTGCTAGCATCCTAGTAATTTCTTGGATGTATATTGTAATGATGGGCGCCTCTGGTTTAACCGAAGCTACCAAAATTGCAATTCTCAACGCCAACTACATCGCCAAACGGTTAGAAAACCACTACCCAGTACTTTATAAAGGTAGTAACGGTTATGTTGCTCACGAGTGTATTTTAGATTTGCGCGCTTTGAAAAAATCCGCCAACATCGACATTGATGACGTTGCAAAACGCTTGATGGACTACGGTTTCCATGCACCCACCGTATCATGGCCCGTTGCTGGTACCATCATGGTAGAACCAACCGAAAGCGAATCAAAAGAAGAAATCGACCGTTTCTGTGATGCATTAATTTCCATTCGCCAAGAAATTGCCGAAATTGAATCTGGCAAAATGGATATTCAAGACAACCTCTTGAAAAATGCCCCCCACACCGCAGAAAGTTTAATTGCTGGTGACTGGACACATCCATATACCAGAGAACAAGCCGCATATCCGGCGCCGTGGACACGCGATAATAAATTCTGGGTCAGCGTCAGTCGCATCGACGCAGCATTTGGTGATAGAAACTTCGTCTGCTCCTGCCTCCCAATGGAAGCATACAGCGAATAACCCAAAAATTAAATAATCACTCTTGTGAAATAATCACTCTGGGATAGGCATCCTTGCCTGTCCCATATTTATATAAATTTTAATTTATTAAACAAACTGCAAAAGCCATTTTTCCATTTCTTTTGGTTGTTGCCAGTTCAACATTTCTACCGCAAAGTCATCAAGTTGCTGGCAGTTTAACTTTTCGAGTTGACTAGCTATCTGTGGCGTGAGAGCCGAAGTTGCAAATTTGAATCTAATCATATTACTTGCAGCCTCAATCTTGCCTTCTAACCTAGCTTTGTTCATTTCGGCTTTGTACCAAGCATCTATTTGTTCCATCGTTCTCATAAAATCTTTATTCTCTAGAGTTTAGCCATTCCTCCATCTCACTAAGTTGTTGCCAATTAAACATTCTTACCATGAACTCATCAAGTTGCTGATTGTTTAGCTCTTCGAGTTGACTAGCTATTTGTGGTGTGAGAGCCGATGACCCAAATTTGAATTCAATTATATTAGTTGCTGCTTCAATCTTGCCTTCAATCTTGCCTTCAGTTTTGCCTTCTAACCTAGCTTTGCTCATTTCGGCTTCGTACCAAGCATCGATTTGTTCCATTGTTCTCATAAAGTCTTTATCCTCTGGGGTTAAGTTCTCGGTGGGTATGTCTTTTAGATAAACACAATATTTTATACATGCGTTTATTATATCATTTTTCTCCCTACGCTCCGGTGATAACTGTTTGATTAATTCAAAAGCACTTTTCGCTGTTTCTCTACCTCCCAACATTTTTAACCATATCGTTTGTGGACTATCTTCCAATTGCTCAATAATCACAATTCCCATCCGCAAAATTGGTGGTAGTCGATATACACCTTTTCCTAAGTCAGTTGCCTTTTGAGCGCAACACATTTTCAAGAGTTTTTCACTGCAATTTACCGTGATAATCCAAGTAAATGGGTTTTGATTTTCTATTTGTTGTTTTGCTTCTTTTGATAATCTTTGAGTATTTGTTGATTTTTGTTGGGTTTTGGTGCCTTCTATTAGTTCTTTTTGCTCTCTATACCAGTACAGATTTTTGCGGGTTATCGATTTATCAATATCTGTTTCTTCTAAGTACGAACTATAATGCTCGATAATTAGTGTGGGATGTTCTTGCATTAATAAATCGAATAAACCTAAGTTTTCAGAAAGCCATCCGGCTTTTTCTCGCTCTGCCATGAACATCAAATCTATTTCCAGGTCTTCATCGTTACGGACTTGGATATTTTGTAGAGTATTCCCTTTAGTTTTATATAATGATTGGATGTAAAACTTGAAGAAGCGGTCGTGTTTGTATTGAGACATTTCAATTTATTTAGCCCCTGCCGTAGCTCTCATGTTGTGATAGTAATTTTCACTTTCTATGAGAGGAATTAATTTCTGGAAAGAGATTATAACCAAAATTAAACTAGCTCACATCAGTAACCGATGTCATTTTGATCTAATTTTGAGCTTCGTTATCGATTGGTCAATGCTTTTTGGCAAAGAACTGCTGTTCGTGTTGCCTTAGTTGAAGGAGGCGCCCAATACCCCGAGCGCTCCCCCTGACAAGGGTAGGTTTTTTCAGCCCGAAACCCCAGACACGGGTGACAGGAAGACAAGTAGACAAGGAGGGGTTTTTCTACCTTGTCTACCTTCCACCCTTGTCTACCTTGCCTAGGAGCGGTTTTCTAGAAAAAAACCTACCCTTGTGGGGAGCGCTCCCCCGTCACCACCAACGCTTTTCATATAGAAGCAGCGCATCCGCGCATAAATAAAGATATAATTTTCTTGTCATAACGGCGCCACCTCCTCGACTATAGCTTGCGCCATAGTCTCGTGCTGACCTGTAATATTTTTATGTTAATTACATGACCTTTTAAATAAAAAGCCGAGCAACACCTGTAATATTATTACCTCCATACCCAAGCTTAATAGCATCCAAATAAACATTGTGAATAGCTGTAGACACAGGGGTTAGAGCATCTACTTCCCGCGCGCTTTGCATAACATAGCGAAAATCTTTCTCAACTAAATCGATAGGGAACATTGGCGCATGATTCTCTGCCAACATTAAATTCGCCGCGTTCTTTGCTGCTAAACTCATAACTGGTAATTCACCAAGACATTGAATTGCTTTTTCTAACTCTAATCCGTTTTTCATTAGCATCCCTATCACTTCTGCTAATGCTGCAACTTGAATACCAAATAGTGCATTGGCAGCAAGTTTCATCGTCATTCCCTGTCCAATATCTCCTACATGATGAATTACCGAACCACCTGCGGACAAAAGTATATATTCAGCTTGCTTTAAGGTTTCTGCTTGACCTCCAACTATATATATAAGTTTTCTTGCATCCGCTTGGGGACGAGAACCAATAACTGGAGCATCAAGAAATGCTACGCCACGACTCGATAATAACGGCGCCAATTCTTTCACCCAACTAACAGTCAAAGTACTTGACTCAATCGCAATTGCATGTTTGCGAAGTCCTAATATGGCGCCAGTTTCCTCATCTAACCAAATTGCACGCGATGCATCACTGTCTGTAACCATACTAATAATAATATCCGCTTGCTCGGCAGCTTCTCTGGGTGTTGCTGCATAAACTGCTCCTAGCTTTTGTAAAGGTTTGACTTTATTTTCGGTACGGTTATAAACAACTACCTGGTGATTGGCATTGAGTAGGTTTTCTACCATTCGAGAACCCATTGCCCCTACTCCCAACATTGCTACTTGACTCATAATAAATAATTCCTCTAACTGACAACACTGTAGCTCCTGCAAAAGCAGCAATAAAGAGCAATTTATGAATTACTTTCGTGTATTTTTTACATGAATCGACTATTATTCAGTAATGGATATATCTGTGCTGGAAATTTTTGTAGAAGTTATGCGACAGGGTAGTTTTGCTGCTGTCGCACGTGAACGCAATATTGACCCATCTTCTGTTTCCCGAACTATTGCGGCTTTGGAGTCAGAAATTGGTGTAAGGTTATTTCAGAGAAGCACACGACAACTGGCGCCAACCGAAGCTGGCATTACTTATTTTCAAAGAGTTGAACCACTTGTTGAAGAGATGCAACAGGCAATTATTGCAGCGAAGGATATTTCTGGACAACCAAAGGGAACTTTGCGCGTGACTGCTTCGGTCTCGTTTGGACTTAAATGCATTGTGCCTTTATTACCTAAGTTTGAAGCAATGTATCCAGAACTTACAGTAGAACTTTTACTTACAGATGCTGTTGTAGATTTGTTTGCTGAAAGAATTGATGTTGCGGTTCGTCTTGGACAATTAGCCGACTCAACTTTTATTGCTCAACAACTTATGCGAACTCGTTATTGGGTTTGCGCTAGTCCAGATTATTTACAGCAATGGGGACAACCACAAACTCCAAGTGATGTTGAGCAACATAACTGTCTTCTTTTTCCATTGGCTGGTTTTAGAACAAGATGGACATTTAAAGATAAAGACGGAGATTTGAAAGAAATTTCAGTTCGTGGACGTACTATTATTTCTAACGCACTTGCACTTCAACAATGCGCGCGTGCGGGAATGGGTTTAGCATTACTTCCCCACTGGCTAATTGATGAAGATGTTGATACTAATAAACTTGTAAATTTATTTCCACATTATCAAGTTACAGCAACAGATTTTAATACAGCAGCTTGGCTTGTCTATCCTTCCCGTGCTTATATTCCTCTCAAAGTACGTGTATTTGCTGAAGAACTTAAAAAGCACATTTCAATCTAACTTCAACATGAAAAACTGGGAATACTAAGCATAGTTTGCTCTTTAACACTGCTATGCAATATATTCTCTACCCCATTGCTATTTTGGTGCTTTTTGCTGTCATCAACTATTTAGTTGCTTTTTTGTTTATTTTTAAGTCTGTTTTTCGGCGCCCTAAATACGATATCATTAATAGTAAACAAGTACCAGTATACCTCGAACAACTATTTAAAGGCGCCATTTCTGAACTAGAGGAATTTGGTTTTAAAGCGTGTTGCTATATACAAGTAGAACCTATAATCCAAATTCACCCACCAACAGTGGTAGAAATACTGTTGTATAACCAAGCGCTAAAGTCGTATGCAAAAGTCGGAATTCGTTATCCGCTTGAAGCTGTTAATTTATTTGATATTGAATTTTATACATTTTTTCAAGATGGTAGTTTATTATTAACCATGAATGGTAAAGCTGATGGAGTATTTGGTGAAACACCTAACTTTACTATTCAAGATGCTTACACAGCAGAAACTCTGTTACAATGGCAGTTACATCAACATACTGTCGAAAAAATAAATATAACAAAACCTGCAATTGGTTTATCTCCTAATAAATTTGCCACAGCTTTAGAAAAGTTTAGCAATAAACATTTAGATTATTTATTTAAAGCAGGCAAACTACGATTAGTTGGAGAAAAAGAATATAATCCTACATTACAAGTTGCATGGAAAGTTGCTAAGAAATTAGTTGATGGAAAACATAAAGTTACAAAAATTCTCAACCAACGCTTATTAGCAGCTAAAACTAATCCTGAAATGCGGGTTGATATTCCTGTCGAACTGGAGGTTGAAGGATTTAAGCGTACAGAAATTCAGAATCAGGGACTAGTGGATGGTAAATTTCGTGCTTGGATGCTGCTTATAAGTTTTGGTTTGTTTGTAGCATCTTTTATGCACATGTTTGAAATACATCGCTTGGCAATTTTTGTGCTAGTTATAATGCTACACGAAGCTGGACATCTAATTGCAATGCATTTATGCGGTTATCGTGATACTTCAATGTTATTTTTACCCTTTTTAGGCGCCGTTGCAACAGCAAGTCAGAAATATGATACTACACTTGCTCAGAATATCTGGGTGTTACTTGCTGGCCCTTTGCCCGGTTTAATTTTGGGAATCTTTTTGGCTTTTATCTCTGGTAGTACAAATGATTTATTTTGGATAAAAGATACAGCTTGGATGTTAATTGGTTTGAATTTAATAAATTTATTGCCTATTTATCCACTTGATGGTGGTAAAATAGCAAATTTACTTGTATTCTCACGCTTTGCTTATATTGATGTTTTATTTAAATTATTTGGTTTAATTGTATTAGGATGTCTTTCGATTTCTCAACCTATATTATTGATATTTGTTATTTTAACATCTTTAAGTATACCGCAAAGCTTTCGTGCAGCTAAAGCTAATTCTAAATTACAGCGACTGCTTAAACAAACTAAACCCACTAATCAAGATAATCTTATTCATAATATTTTTAAATATTTTAAATATTTGGAGTATAATAAATTACCTGTCGCTACTAGAAATTTTCTAGTTAAAGATATAATTCGACGTTATAACGAATCACAGGGTAAATGGATAACGCGAATTTCTTTAATTTTTCTTTACTGCGGTAGTCTCCTTGGGGGATTAACGGGTTCTTTGTATGCAATATCACCACGTGCAGTTAGCTTACTAAGTAAAATTCCGCTTATGCTCGATAAACCACAGCAGCGACGCGAACGTTTTCTCAGTATGCAGAAGCATGAAATTGAAAAAGCAACAGCAATATTACAAAAAAATCCCAATGATATAAATGCATATATGAAACGTGCTAAAGCATTTAAAACACTGCGAGACAATAAAGGCGCCTTGGCAGACTACAATCAAATTGTGCGATTACAACCGAATCATACTCAACATCGTTTTACCCGTGCTTATTTAAATTCTCAACTAGGCAATATCAAAGCTGAAATACAAGAATACGATGATTTATTAAAGCTAAATCATCAACCTCATTTTATTTACTATCAACGGGCAGAAGCTAGAACAAAGTTACGCGATTATCAAGGCGCCATTGCCGATTATAATCAAGTTATTAAACTTAAGCCTAAAATCGCTTGGAATTATATTAACCGTGGTTATGTTCGTATTCAGTTGAAAGATTATAAAGGCGCCTTAGCTGATGCAAACAAAGCAATACAACTCGAACCTCAACTACATGATGCTTATGCATTGCGAAGCCAAGTATATCGCAAGTTAGGAAATAATAAAGCAGAAAAAGCTGATAAGCAAAAGGCAGTAGCACTTGAACAAGTTTGGGAAGAAACACGCCAAGATTAAAAGTAATAAAAAACGGCGCCTATATCTATAATTAACATAGGCGCCGTGCAAAATTATACCGAAGTGATTAGGGTTTGAAAACTTTTATTATTTAACAGCAATTGCTTGACCAGCAGTACTGATAATTTCTTGTAGGTTAGTTACAGAACCTGTGTAGCTACCACCGGGGCCAGCAAAGGTTTGTTGTCCTACAGTTAAATTCTTTTGTGAAAAGGTGTTTGATGCATTCGACGCAAACCCACCGATATCACCTAAGCTAATCGCTAAACCACCAGCAACAGTGTCAAGCTCATCATTAGATAATTCAACTGCATTAATTTCGTTACTCATTACTTTATCTCCGTTAAGTATATTTGTTAGATGTGAAAGAAAAGCAGCGAAGTACGCTGTTTGCTTTCATGTCCACATAATATAAATTTTGCTTGCCCAGATACATCGGAATAAAGCTGGAATTACGGCAATGCTTTTTGTTGAGGAGCGCATCCTACTAAAGTTGGAGAAGTGTTTAATATAAATGTTTGAGGACTTCATCTCCGGCGTCCAGAACCGCGTTCTTTTCTGATAGCTTTAACTGCCGTTACTTGGTCTGAACGCGAGAGCATCAAAAATACAGTTAACTTTAATTTCATAGATATATAAATTTATACATGTTCATACATCTATTTTAAAATTTAGATACATAAGTTGTGTGCTTTGCATGAAGCGGATTATACCCATGACATAGTAGTATATACCAGTTGCCATTTTGAAAATTTGGAAACCTGGAATATACGTTGATATCATGGCTAATTTATGATAGGCGCCTTTATCACTTCCTGAGTGTAACTAATAAATTTACTGTGCCAAAAAATCGACTGTAAAATCCCAAGCGTCATCATCCCACCATGATTCGGAAATAATGTTTTCTACGTTATAGTTGCTACCTGTGGAACTTTGATAAACTTTTATACCAAGTGCTTCAGCAAATCTAATGTCATATTCGCGAAATATTTTTTTGATACTAGCGCTAACTCCATCAGGATATATATAGAAACAAACTAGTTCTTCTTCAGAGGAAATTGCAACTAGTTGACGCGCGATTATTATACCTTCTTTGTCTCGAGCATAGAGAACTTGTTTATTTATATCTAGGAGTACGGCAACTGCGGAGTCTGAGCATATTCCTCCAAGTCCTAAACAAGTTCCTACATAAGTACCTAGCTTTAATACTTCCAACGGTTCGCTTTCTAGCTTAATCTCAACGGCGCCTCGAAAGTCAACTAGTTCTGTATATTCAATTCCCTTCGTCCACAGATTAAGATTAATTTTGCTATGCTGTTTTAACCAAATTTGTGTGAGGGAATGATTGATTATATAATCTTGCTGGTTTCCCCAATAAGCTTTTAAAAATTTTCTAAAACCACGATTGTTTCGTGTAATAGTTCCAAGCATTGAGAGTGCATGTTTGATATTCTCTTGTTTGGGGTTAACGTCAAACTCCCGTTTTAAGATATTGAGGGTCAGATTTTCTAATATTTCAAGCTGGGTCAGTTGTATCTGTTTATATATTACTCCTAAACCGCGATTTATTTGCTGCTCGCTTAAAGAACGCTTTCCTTGTAGATAGTCTCGTATTTTGCGAGGAATGGGATTGCTAAATTGTGTATTGCATTGACTATTAATAAAATCGTATGCATCTTTTAAAGATAAAATAGTAATATCTTGAGTTATAATTGAATGCTGACTGAAAGTTTTTACAATGCTTTCACTTATTGGAGTGCTAAGACTTCCTAATAACTTTGCAACTTTGAATAGTTTATTAGGATAATTAATAAAGCATTGTAGGCTAAAATCGCTGAGATATTTAGTAATTGCTCCGATTCCTTCTGCTATTAACCAAGTGTTATTGTCCAAACGACAAGCTTGTTCAAGACGCAAGAAGCTTGTATCGGGTACATTAAGGAATAAGTCACGCGCTTTGGTGTTTAAATAATTAATAAAACGTATAATGACTTTAACAGCATGAGTTTCTTGGCTAAAAGGAAGTTGAGCTAAACGTTGCATCATTGCATACGCATAAGGTATATGTAAATCAAGCTCTTGAATTTTATCCCAGTGCCAATAATACTGCTTTAAATCTTCTATAGCTTTACTCTGAAATTCTGGCTTGACTTTTCTTAGTAAGGTATCAATTATATCAATTTGCTCTCTAATAAATTCCCATTTAGCTTTTTGTAACTTAACCTGAACATCGTCAGCGTACAAATCAATGGCTAACAAATAAAAATTTAGATATTCATTTTTTATATCATCAGCGTAATGCTGCCAATCAATATGTAAAATAATATCAATTAACCCTTCAAGCTTTCTACAGTCTTTCCAAATATATAGATAATTTTTTTCTTCCCACTTCATCGCATTTCCAATATTAATCAGTCTCTCTATTGCTTCATCAGGAAACCATGAATCTTCATGTAAATCGTCAAAACAGTGATAATCTGGCTGAAACTTAGAAGCTAACTTGAAACCAGCTAATATATAATTGACAGAAATTTCCTTTTTTAACGCTCTAAATAAACAATAAAGCCAGTAAGCATAATTGGATTCATTTGCTATCTGGTTGAAGCGTTCGATATCTTCTATTAATACTGGCTTACTATAAATTTCAGTTTCAATCAATATTGTAGTAAAAATAAGGCGCCTTGCATCAGGTTGCTGGGCAATAATTTGACACCATTTTAAGGTATTATCATTTCTGTGACTTAATAATCGGCTAATTACTGACAACAGATTGAGCTGACTATCTAGTACAAGACCCCAATATATAGATAAATAATCTATTACCTCTCTCCAAGTTAAACTTTTCAGTGAACCCAATAAATACCGATGAAAATGTCTAGGTAGTTCAGGTGAATCTATCGCAACGTGTAAATTGTGGTGATATGCATAATATGGGTCAAGAATAAAGTATGAATTTGGTATTGATGATAAAGAATGAACTTCGTACCCCACCCTTTCAAGTTTTACCAAAGCTTCTACCCAATATTTGCTCAATCTTAAAAGTAGCTCGTTTTGATGTTTTTTCTCACATAGATACAATCTCAAATCGATTTTAGAAAAAGTTTTGGGTTTTGGTGGCTTCTGCTTAGTTCCTTTGTACGCTCTAGGATGTGCAGCAGTTGGCTTGACTATTTGTTTTGAACTCTCTACTGGTAAAGGTTGTAGCGTCACTTCTGATTCTAACAAGTCCGGCGCCGTTTCAATCAAAATTACCAGAATATAAAAAAGAGTTTCTGCATTTAGTTCGTCAACACAACTAACATAATTCCAGGACGCAATTAATTGTTCTTTCTTGGCAAAAAGTGATGGCGCCAATAATTCTACAGGAGATTCGACAATTTCATATAGACTATCTTCTGAATCTATGCCCATTGTACTTAAATTATCACTGCTGGGGTCAAATTGATACTTAACCTTACTCACCAAAGCCATTAGTCTATCAGTTTTTCTGATTATACCTAGTAAACAGTCCATATTTATAGTTTAAGCGCATTACTATTAAGACTTACACAAAGAAACCTGGTTTTTACGCATTCATTGTCGCAGACAAATTGCCATTTTAATTGCTATAGTCTAGTGAGTTTTAATTATAAACAATAGTACGCACAGCTAAATTTAAAGTCATGATAAATCGATTTGTGATTGTTTGGGGGTTAATAAGTACTCTTTGCATGGGATTGGTTGTAAGTGGGGTTCTACTGACCTCGATTAGCTGGCGCCCAGCTGATTATAATAATATACTGATGTCGATTGCAATTTATTCGATTTATTGGGTCTTATTAGCAATTTTACAAGGTGCAGCACTTTTCTGGAAATTTCAAGATAAGGCATTTGCCTATAAATGGTTTTTTACAACAAGCCTAACTGGGTTTATCGTAATGTTTTTACATGACTTTATTATACTAAATGTAATGAAAACTGATACGAGAGGACAGGGAGTACTTATTCTGATATTGAGTCTGCCTATTTTAGCACTTTCGGGTGGGTTTATATTAGGTTTGGCTCAACTTTGGCTCATCCGAAATCGCTATAAACCCAATTTAGAAACAATTCCCCTAAACATTTTATGGCTGTTTCTCGGTGTTATTTCATGGGTAATTGGTTTTGCTGGTATGTATTTCGGTAGTTTTTTTCCCTCAATACTTCTTCTTTATTCTGTCGGAAGCATAATCAAAGGTTGGTTCATTAATAAGTATTTATGCTCATCGTTGACAAATTAAACTCTTGGAAACCGGGTTTTTTATTGGCGCCAGTCTAAAAATATGTTCGGTTGGTTCTGTTTACCGTACTTCGGGTACTCAAAAATGTGAACCACGGTTCACATTCAATACTGCTCGGTTAACTTACATCTTGCAGCATTCGCCTATGAGCTTAAAGAAACCGGGCAACAGTCACGAAAAATCAACGTTTTATAGCAAAGTTTTTGTCAAGAAGCCCGGTTTCTTTGAGCTTGTTGACCATGCTGCAAGATGTAAGTTAAGCTAAAAATACGATAATTCGTAGGAAAATCCAACATTCGCTTCTGTTTTGCTGGGTTGTGCCTACCCTGCGGGAAAACTCCGTTTACGGATAACGGCATACTACGTACACGCACTCGCTGACACCCAACCTACAGTTCCTTAAGAATTTTTGCATCAGCATAATTTAAACCTTTTGTGAAGATTTATAAAGAAAATCAGCTTTGTGCTACATGCTGTAGTATAATGAGTGGTGTAATGGCTAAAACTAGTTTTGAGCTATTGCAAGAAAGGTTGAGTTTTATGAAAAGTAAAGATGTTATGTCTTTGCGAATAAAAATCTCGTTCAAGATTATATCATTAACGACAAACAACAAAAAAATCTAAGTTATTCAATAACGAAGAACAAATGCAATATAAATTATGATGAAACGTTCCGCCAAACAAGTAGAGGATAGTAAACGGATCCTTGAAAAACTAATGTTGAAGTAGTCTAAATTGTTTGGGGAGGGTTAAAACCTGAGATGTTCGTAGGGTCGTAAACTTCTCGTATTTTCGGAGAGATATATTGAGAGGGACGAAGGCTTTCATCCGTTGTCCAATCATATATAATGTATAAGCATTATCCGATACAGGCACGGACACTTTCTTTTTAGAACTCTTAAATCCCTTTGGATTTTCCCATTAAATATGTCTATCAATTCACATTGTCTCGGCGTGGCGGCGCCATCATTAATATTATATTACAGGTGAGCGACTACCTTTAAAGGTCGTGAGTGCGGAGAATCAATCTATAGGTGAGTTTAGCTGGAGTCTTTATTAAAGATTTCAGGGAGGTTTTAGTAACTTTTGAGAGTCACTATAAGAAAGATATTCGTAGGATGTTGGTTATTTTTACTAATCGTATGGTTGGGAAAAATAGCTGGCGAATGTCTTAGTGGCAAAGTCTCCTCGGTTTCTACCGTTAAGCCTTTCATTTCTGTAGTAGTAATACTATAGATATATCTCGTGTCCAGATATAAAACAACGCCTTTCTTTCAACTTGTAATCGGGATTATTAAATAAAATATGGTTCAAACGACATTTACTAAACAAAAACGTGAACTAGAAAAAGCAATCTCGTGGATTGAAAAAATTAGAGCGCAAGAAGTTCGTTTTCGTAATTATAATGCTCAAAATGAACTTCAAGATGAGTTGCGAGAAACTTACGTAGATTATTCTCCTGAAGAAATTAGTCAAAAAGTTATAGAAATTGTTAAGGATGTAGTTAGTCAACACGGCGCCAGACAAAAGTCTAATTCTAATAATACAGGAAATTTTACATGGTATGGAATTTCTATAGAACTGACTGTACCACAATTACGCGCGTTGCAAAGTGCCCACACTGTTTTATCTGAGTTAGCTCGCAAACTTCCTCGACGCAACCCTAAACTTATATATAATACTACAATTGATAATCGTCCTGCTTTTGCTCATGTTAAACAAAAACATGAAGAACAAGCAACTCGATATATCCCCTACGAAGAAGAGTCAAGTTCCAGGGTGCGGACATATGAAGAACATTATAAAGTTATTACTCACTACACTCAAAAAGTAGAAATCGATTATGGTTTAGAAGTTAAACTTCTCAATGAAATAGGTGAAATGATAGATGATTTAGGTACGTCTATTCAAGTTGCTATCGATGAAGCTAATACTAAGGGTAGAGAAAATGACCCAATTATTGATGATGTTATTAACCGCATTAGTCAAGTAATACTAGCTAAATTACCATCTGCTAGAAACCAAGATTAGTTTAATATTATTATGGCGCCAATTAAATTATCACTTCTAGGTGATGGACGTTTGGTTATTTTAACTCCTCAAACTGTACGTACTGCATTTTTTCAGTTTACCAAAGTTAATCAATATACTGGGCGCCATAAATATGCCCTAAATCGTCCTTTGTATAAACCATTTAAATTATGGAAGTATAAAGATAAAAAAAATGTAATTATAAACAACGAAACAAATGCAACTTTACTTGATGCTTTGTATCGAGCTTATTTAGATAGAGAAAACCTCTCGTACTTACATAAAAAAGATATTTTATATATTGAAAGAGAAATTAATAAGCAAATTATTTATAATAATCTAGCTTTGGTAAATACTGAAGGGGTATTATTAGAAGGATATGGGGTTTGTAACGAAGTAGGGAAAAATCGGGAAAAAGTCAAATATATTCGACGCTATGGAATGATATTTATTGTGGCGCCAATTATGCGTCATACTATTATTAAAGCAAGAAACTTAGACTTATTTCTTCAAGACGATAATTTTGACTTTCATCTTGTTCGCTATCACGGTCTACTTTTATCTTCTTTACAGCTATTATTTCATCATCGCTTAGATTTCTCTATTACTTGGACTTGCACGCTAGAAAATTTTAGACCTCGACAAATTTTTGAAGTCAAAAAAATCTACCCTTGCGATGGTTTTCAAATTACCGTATAGCGCATGTATATTTTTATATATAACATACTGTTTTGTGGCGCCATTACATTTGCCGTACTATATATTATTTTAATTCACTGCACAGGCAAGATGCCTGTGCTACATGTGTTGTATGTACTACAATGTTTTTTTTTGGATGAGGTTTGTGAGGCTTGATATAACTGCGAGTAGTTCTGATGGTTCAACGGGTTTGGTGAGATACATTTGATAACCTGCTATCATTGCGCGTTTTCGGTCTTCTGCTCTTGCGTAAGCGGTAAGTGCAACCGCAGGTATTTTTCCGCCTTTTTCTGAAGGTAGTGAGCGTATTTTGCGGATAAATTCATACCCGTCTTCGTCTGGCATACCGATGTCACTAATTAGTATATCCGGCGCCTCTTGTGTGATTAAATTTAATGCATCGTGTGCGGAACCTGCGGTAATAACGCTAGCTGAAGCATCTTCAAGTACACATCGTATCAGTTCACGAGCATCGGGTTCGTCATCTACTACGATAATTTTTATACCAGTAAGTGTTAATTGCTCGAAGTCATCAAACTCTTCGCTACTATTCGCTATATCACGATGCGCTTTCTTTTGTTCTGTTACTTCCGGTATTACTGCGGCAATTGGTAATGATACTGTAAACGTGGCACCCATTCCTTCGCCATCACTTTTTACTCGTACTGTACCACCGTGAAGTTCTGTAAGTCCTCTAACAATAGATAACCCAAGTCCTAAACCCCCATGTTTTCGCGTAATTGACCCGTCTGCTTGGCTAAACCGCTCGAACACGTGTGGCAAAAATTCAGGCTTTATACCTAACCCTGTGTCAATAACGCTTATTTCCATACGAGAATCTACACGTTCTAAAACAATTTGCACTTTCCCGTTTCTAGGAGTAAATTTAATCGCGTTGGCAAGGAGATTCCAAATAATTTGCTGTAAGCGCGCTGGGTCTCCTGATATTACACCAATAAATTGATCAAAAACCGTTTGTAATTGAACTCCCTTGGCTTCTGCTGACAAGCGTACTGTTTCAAGTGCTGCTTCTATAACACTTTTTATATCAACTTGCTGCACGTTTAACCGTATTTTACCCGAAATAATGCGGCTCATATCAAGAAGGTCTTCGATAAGCTGTGACTGAGCGCGAACGTTACGCTGGATAGTGTCTAATCCTTGCTGCATTCTAGCCGCATCTATGTTACCTTTACGAATAATTTGTGACCAGCCAAGCATGGCATTAAGCGGTGTGCGAAGTTCGTGCGAGAGTGTCGCCAAAAATTCGTCTTTCATCGTTCCAACCCTTTCTGCCTCAGCACGAGCTGAACGCTCAGTTTCAAGAAGTTGCTCTCGCCTCTCCTGCTCTTGCTTTTCTGCATCTATATCTGTAATAGCAACTACTGCTGCTATCAGGTGGCCGTCACGGTCTTTAATTGGCGCCCCCATTATACGAACCCATGCTCTTGTTCCATCGCCACGTTGATAATGGTACTCATTTTGGTACGACTCTCCAGTAGCAAATACTTTGGCAAGGGGATACTCGTGGCTTTCTGTTCTTCGCCCGTCCGCATGGTAGCTTTCCCATTCATGGTAGGAGTTATAATCATTGGAATAAAATACTGGATGACGAAAAATTTCTTCTGTACGCTTGTTCGCCATTACAATTTTTCCAAACGGCGCCTCAGCAAGTACAACGGCGACAGGAATATTATCGAGTACAGCACGTAAACGTGCCTGTTCTTTTTCTAGCGCTTCCTCTGCTCGCTTGGCTTCGGTCATATCTCGCATAACCTTGCCATAGCCCCTAATTTCTCCCTTTTCATTATAAACCCCATAAGTCATACCCGAAATCCAAATCCGCGTGCCGTCTTTGTGTCGCATCCAACGGTTATCGTTTGCACTCCCTGTTTTTTTAGCTTCTTCCAATTCAAGGCTTGGGACATTTTTCTCTAAGTCTTCTGGGGTAAAAATTATGGGTGTTATTTCTTGGTTGATAAATTCGTGTTCCTCAAAGCCTAGTAATTGCCGTACACCTTCATTCCAAGTTGTCGGGCGCCCTTCAATATCGGTGCGGAAAATTGCGTGGTCGCGCACTTGCTCTACGAGTGTACGGAAGCGTTCTTCACTTTCTTTTAACGCTTCAAGGGCACCTTTACGAACACTTATATCTTGAACTTCAATGACCGTCCCACGAATTTTACCTGCCGAACGCATTGGGCTGGCAGTGTAAGCAACAGTGTAGAAGTGACCATCCTTGTGAACAAACACCTCCTCACCTTGCTCCTGATTATTTTCTGGAAATGCACGGTCAATAGGACATTCTTCGAGAGGGTAATGGCTACCATCAGGGCGAGTATGATGAATAATATCGTGCAGTGCCCGACCGAATACTTCATCCAACGAAAACCCAGTAAGTTTCTCAGCAGCAGGGTTCATAAACACACAGTGCTGGTGTTCGTCCATAATAAAAAGAGAAACAGAAGCGTTATCGGTAATAGCTTTAAGAAGAAGACTCTGCTCTTCGGCTGCTTCTTGAGCTTCTTTACGCTCGGTAACATCTATTGCGGCGCCGTAAATTAATTTTTCCGAAATAAATGGGCGAGACCTCCAACTTATCCAGCGATAACTGCCATCTTTACAACGATAACGGTTTTCAAACGATACTAACTCGACTCCCGCAATAAGTTCTTGACCTGCACTTAAAGTTTTTTCATGGTCATCAGGGTGGACAAAATAAAGCCAGGGGTGACTCGTCAACTCTTCAGTTGTCCAACCAAGTGTTTTCTCCCATGATGGACTTACCCAAGTAAGAGAACCGTCAAAAGTTCCGATAGAAAGAAGGTCGGCGCCTACAGAAAAAAAGCGCTCTCGTTCCTCAAGCACCTGATGAAGCTCTGTAAAGTCCCGCCCTAGTGCATACATTACCCCTTCTTCTAAAACTGGCTCTACAATCCATTCAACCCACTTGTAGGAACCATCTTTACATTTGTAACGATTATGATAACGAGTCGCAATACCGAGTTGGAGTGTTAAAAATGCTTCAACCGTTGCAGGCGCCGAATCTTCATGTACAAACCCAATATACGACTGTCCCAACACTTCTTCTTTAGTAAACCCTAATACTTTCTCAAAAGATGGATTTACCTGAATAATCAAACCGTCCATACCTACAATACAGTATATATCCGGAGAGATAGTAAAAAAGCGTTGCTCCAGGGTCATAGTAATGGGATATTAGGATACGGAACTGCCATACAGGATAAAGTATATCACTGACCTTACGCTTTTGACATTCATACTAGCGACTTACTTTTGATGATAACCGCAAAAGATGTTAGGTGCGTGACGCTTATAAATAAGTGCGATCAGGCTATAAGTTTTATCGCAGGTAGTGAATTTTTTCGTAGCGTCACGCACCCTACAGTTTTTATGTCCCGGTTGCGTAATTATCATAATATAGAGAAGGTGCAGCTATGCTAGGCAACCAAAATAATTATTTTACAAATTATACAAGCTTACTTAATATCGAATCTAGCCTAAATATAACAAATTACCCATTACGCCTTAATGGGTCTAGTTGTTATAAACATGATGAAAGACAAAGCCTTAATCCTTGGCTCAAGTTACAAGGAATTATCACTGGTAACACTTTACTGGGTATAGAATCACATGATATTAGCATTGAGTGGGCTGATGGTATTTCCAAGACTTTCAACCCAAACAAAAGTACATGGATAGTTATTCATGGTTTACAAATGAATTTACCCAAAGGAGATATATTTGACCAGCTAACAGATATTAAAAATTTAGCTTCATCAGTTGATGGCTTTTCTCCTGATGACCAAGTACTGGTTTTAGACTGGAGAAGCGCAGCTTATTCTCCAGGAATAAATTACCGTGGAGATTTTAATGTTCCAAACCCTGTAATTGCTCTTTCATGGATTGATGCTGCTGCCACTTGGACTACTAATATTCTAAAACAATTTGGAATAGCTACACCAAATATTAATTTAATTGGTCACAGCTTTGGTAGCTACGTTGCATCATCTATAGCTGCTGATATTACAGGAGGTATTAACCGAATTATTGCTTTAGACCCAGGTAATTTAGAAATAGGAGGCAATAAGTATAAACAAACTAACTTTAGTGATAATTCACGCTGGTCTTGGGCTTTTTACGGTAGTGGATTCGGCGCCCAAGACCGCGCCAGAACTGCCGACGAATCTTTTATAATAGACTTTCCCTTTTATACACAGTTTCCTGATATTCCTGGAGTCAACAAAGGACACGGCGCCGTTGAACAATTTTTTACAGCCATGCTCAACCAAGCCAACGATAAACAGCATTATTCCGATGCAGATATTTTTGCACTTGACAGAATGAATTCAATTGCCAAACCTTGGAATGTAGATTATAGCACAAACTGGGAAGCAAAGCTAATTCCAGAAGAAAGTAATGGCTCTTGGATATTAAAAGATATTATACCCAACCGCTGAATGCCCATACGCTCTTGTAACATTGGCGCCATACATACTAATCATGATTATATTTGTTAAATTTCTCTATTTTGATGGAAGAATAAGAGAGAATGAGATTCTTTTTTATTTAAAACCACTTAAAAATCATGATTTGGCGGAAATTTCCTAGCTCTTGCTACCGATTAATACTTAAATATTCCCAAAACCCACTCTTACAAGGATTGAAAGATTACTGGCAAAACAGGAGTTTCCAGTTTAAATTGTCAATACTCTTAATACTTAGTGCTGCTTTACCAACGATTTTGGCAACACAAGGAATTATTATTGTTGCTAGAAATGAATTGGAAGAAAGCGAAACCAAATCGCTCCATAAAGGTTTAGCTGATTTTCAATACCATATTCAACAAGTTAAAAATGATTATCAAGTTAATGCTCAAGCCTTACAACAAAGATTAGAGCAAGCAGAAATTGATACAACTAACCCTGACGCACTTGTTCAAAACAAAGAATTATTAGAAAATATTATTAATAATCCTATTGATTCCAAATATCAACCAAGTTTTTATTTATTCACCGATAATAAAGGACGAACTATTGCTCATAATATTCGAGCTATATCGAATTTTAATGAAGATTTAGTGAATCTAAAAAATAAACCTGTAACAACCATCTATCGATATATTACCGTTCCAATAAGTATAAATACTGCTGATATAAAAATAGTGAATCATGCATTAACACAACAGCGTTCTTTATCAGGTATAGAAATTCTCCCACGCCAATTTTTGGAAAAAATTGGACTAGATATACAGGCAAATATTGGCTATCGTCGGCAACCTATTGATAATCTTCCTATATCGCAGCAACCTTTTCCTATAGGTACTTATGATACTGATAACGCTCGTATTGGTTTATCGATACTTGCTGCTCAACCAATAACAGTCAACAGTCGAGTTGTTGGAACAGTTGTAGTTGGAACACTACTAAATCGCAATTATCAATTAGTTGACCAAATCACAAAAGTTTCAGGAGTTACAACTGCAACATTATTTGCTTACGATTGGCGTGTTAGTACTAACGTCCCAAATGATGATGCTAAAACCAGAGCTATTGGTACCCGTGTCGCACGAAAAGTAGCAGAATCTGTACTTGAGCGTAAACAAACATTTATGGGTCAAGTTAACATCGTTGGAAAATCTTATCGTGCTGCTTATGCTCCTATTTACAGTCACTACCACCAAATTAATAGTACTCAAGTAAAACCCATTGGTATTTATTATGTTGGAAATCCAGAAACAAAGGTGCAACAGACTCTAAAAAGTTTAGCGCTGACTGGTTACAGTATTGGTGGGGGATTTATTTTACTCGCGATAATAATTGCCATACCTGGAGCAAATGCTTTTTCTCGCTCAATTCGAGAGTTAACCAAATTTGCTCAATCTATTGGTCGTGGAGAATTACACGTTCGTCTTCAGATAAGTAAACGTCGTGACGAAATTGGTATTTTAGAGAAAGAACTTAATTATATGGCGCAGCAAATTTCTATTAATATCCAAACAAGGGCTGCAAATGAGTTAAAAATTCGCGCTTCTGCCCAAGAACTTCAAAATGCTTTAAAAGAACTCAAAGTTGCTCAAACTCAGTTAGTACAAAATGCCAAAATGTCAGGTTTAGAAAACTTAGTTGCTGGTATAGCGCACGAAATTAATAACCCTGTGAGTTTTATTTATGGCAACATTTCTTGTACCAAAGAATATATTCAAAATTTAATTTATTTGATAAAATTGTACCAGAGTAACTATCCAAATCCTCCTGAACAAATTAACGGCGCCTTAAAGGAAGTAGATTTTGATTTTATGCAACAAGATATACCTAAGATTCTCAATTCTATGACAAATGGAGCGCAAAGAATTTGTAGAATAGTAGAATCGCTGCGAGCTTTTTCACGTATGGATGAAGCTGAGTATAAATTAGTCAATTTACACAATAATATTGATTGTATTCTAGACTTAATTAATTATAAACTACAACCAAAGTCGAGTTTTCCAGCTATTAAAATTATTAAAGAATATGAACATATTCCAGAAATAGAATGTTATGCTGGGCAATTAAATCAAGTATTTATGAATTTATTTAATAATGCTATCGATGCTATAGAAGAAGCATTTGCAAAAAATATAATGACCACAAACCCTGAAATACATATTAAAACAAAAGTAGTGCAACATGATACACAAAATTATATACAAATTATTATAGCTGATAACGGAATAGGAATTGCTGATGACATACAACAATCTATTTTTGACCCATTTTTTACAACTAAACCTGTAGGTAAAGGTACCGGGATGGGTTTAGCTATTAGCTACCAAATTGTTACAGAAAAACATCATGGTACCTTGAAGTGCATTTCTACACCTGAAAAAGGCGCCAAATTTATAATACAAATCCCTGTCTATACTGAAAACGGGTAAAAAGTGAACTTTGTCATGAGTCGGGGACGTTAACGCAGTTTTCCCGCTTTCTTAGCATCTTAAAGATTTACGTTTGTTTGAAAAGTATAGTTTTAAGCCGTTTTTAGTATAAAAGATTATGAAATACATGTAGAAATGTCACATGTAACGTAAGAACAAGATTTTGGGTATTATATGTATACCTCATATACCTGAGATTTGCTGTAGGTGTGCTGATGATAACTTGTTTAAATCAGTACAAAATGCTCAAGCTTCAGTACTTATTATTACAATGGTAATTAATAAAACAATTTGATGATGAATATCGTTATCAAATTGAGTAAATTAGACGTTGGTTTGCTGAAAATGTATACTAAACAATAGCAGCTTTTTAGAGCGCGCGTGATTCCTCTGGATGTAGTAATTATAAATATTGAGCGAGTTCGTCTTGAACCCGATAGGTATGTGGAAACTATGATTGCTGCTTTGCGCGAACAATATAACAATACACCTAATGAGAATCTTGAATTAGACACGTAGCTATAGCTTTAGCAAGAAGGGGAGGTACAGATTCTCCAATTTGAGATGACATTTCTGTGTATGTACCTAAAAAGTGAAATTTATCGGGAAATGAGTGTAACCTTGCTGCTTCACGTATTGTTATAGTTCTATCTTGTGTGGGATGGAAAAATCTACCCGAACCTGGATGAAATACCCATCTTGTAATTGTTCTCGCTGGTTTATCCCAATATAATCTACCATAGGCGCCACTGTAATGTTTTTTAGGCGCCAGTTCTGGTGGTAAATGTTTTGCATCTTGCCCTTCTTTTAAAACACGAACTCTTGCTATTTGAACAGGACTCAAAGCACGAGCGACATGATTTACAAGTTTTGTACTTTCAAAGCGCATCATAGCTTGATATATACTATTTACCTGTAATGGATAATTATCTTCGCTATATTCTTGTCCTGCATCTAATGGTGGTAAATCTCCAATTGCATCTCTGACTGTAACAATTGAAGAAATACTATTATCAAATAAATTAAGTTGCTTCGTAGATTTTTCTTCTGAATGCGTAGGTTTAGGAAAACAAGGTGTTTTATCTAAGCTGGCAATAAAAAAAGCTCTCGTTCTTGTTTGGGGTATTCCATAATGTGCTGCATTTAATGAAGCGGAAGCAACTTTATAACCGAATGACTCTAGTTGCTTAGTAATTTCATACCTAACTACACCTTTATAAGCATTTAATATCTCAGGTACATTTTCCATTACTACATAAATCGGTCGAAACTCTTCTACAAACTCTAAAAAAGTTTTGTAAAGTTGATTACGAGACTCATCAAGACTACGACAACCCGCAGGAATATTTCTAGAAAAACCTTGACAAGGTGGGCCACCAATAACTACCGTTAATTCTTCCGGTTGTAAACCAAGCCATTCACGTAATTCTCTCGGATTTACTTTACATGTATCATCATTGACAATTTTTGCACTTGGGTAGTTATACTTATATGTTGCCAAAGCTTTTTTATCAATCTCAATGGCACACAATGATTCAAAACCTGCCAGATGAAACCCTGTAGTTAATCCGCCGGCGCCTGCAAATAAATCTATTAACTTGTATTTCATTTGCAGAATATTATAGTAATTAATTAGTACTGTCAATAAGTATAACAGTTTAATACTACTTTATTAAATAGGCACCGCGAGTTATGCAATCATAATATTTACCCATAACTTATTGAAAATGGCGCTTTCTAGCTGTGAAACTTTTAAATTTCAACTAATTCAGAAGCGATAGCATTGAGTTGTATATCTGTAGCATCTTCTGCATCAATTAAATGAAGGTAAAATAATTCGCTGAACTCGGACACTGCTACATATGCTTTCCCCATTTTTCCTAATGGTAAATTCCAGGCTACTATTGTAATCTCATCCCAAAAATTCAGTGGTTTTGGTTTAACTAATACGGATATTACACCCAATCTAGTGGCGCCATATTTTTCACGTAGTAATGCAGCAGCTTCATGTACTAATTGCCACACTTGTGCTTTATATTCTTGGATATTTTGCACAGAAAATCTTTGAGTTAGTAACGCTTCTACCCACTCACGCGGATGTAATAATTTAACTGACTCAACTAACCCAAACGTCATTAAAAACATTCCGGTAAGTCCTTTAATTCCGTCTCTGCTACCTATATAAGGTTTACCATCCATAAATTCAAACTTTGGCTCTGGACACCAGTATATATAATCTTCAAACATAATTGGTACAGGTTCCTCCAATGCCGGAGCAAATCCTAATTCACCTCTACTCCAATCAATTCCTTCACCGACAGGTTTCATACTACCAACTTTGGAAGCATCGCTAGCTACCTCGAATAAATCATTTTCTGATAAATAAGTAAAATCGTTTGCTGCTTCCCAAAGTTTTGCTGGCAAAAACGTTAAACCTGGAATACTAGAAACTTCGTAACGTTCATCTAAAAGCTGTTGCGGTTGATACACTCCATCCTCTAACCTGAGAAACTCTATATTTTCCTGCTCTACATCAAAAATCCAATATTCGGGGACACCTGCTGCTTGATAGTACGAACGCTTAAATTTTGTGTCGTAACTTTCATGACCTGGGGTGACAAACTCAATTATTAATTCGGCAGGCCCATCTAAATAATAATCGTATATACGGTTTAAACTTTGTGATTTATAAAATAATATATCTGGCATAAAGGCATTGGCGCCTAAACGGTTAACAAAACCACCACCCAAAGATTCTCCTATTTCTGCTCGTCTTAACCCAAATAATGCCATATAAAGAGTTTGTCGGATATTACTGCACTTTCTGCCTCTACGTGTAAGTTTAGTAACTTCAGGTGTAAAATTTATTCCAGATGCCCAATTACGTATAGCTGAAGCGTCTATTGCGTTGAAATCTGGTACTACAGGCGCCTCAAATGCTAAACTGAGTGCTTGCCACCAAAGTTGTTCCGGCGCCAAAGCTACCGCAGATAATGCTCCCCAACCCCGTAAAATTTGATTGAACAGTAAACGACTTAAAGACTTGTTTTTACCAATTATCAACTGTCCATCAACTAGTTCGATTTTTGTTTTTGCCTGCCATTGCAAGTATTCGTCTAATAACTCAGAAGTCATAACAAAGTTTCTATACACAACATTCTTTTATTTTAGATTGCATAAGTTGGGTGTGCTTAGACGTATTAAGTAATGTAGGGGCAATTTATCCTTACTCTTATTGATTAATTAATATCTGTCGCAATTTATACAAATTTTATATGACTTACACACAAGTGCCTACAACTAAAAACATTTACGAAAAGTCTTTGGTAACTGCGGAAGATTGGTTTCAGGTTGGTAACAAGTTTTATGATGACCAACAGTATGAAGAGGCAATAGGGTTTTATCAAAAAGCGCTACAAATTCAACCCGATTACTTTGATGCTCTAATAAATATAGGTTTTATTTTAGGTCATTTACAACGGTTTGACGATGCATTGGAATGTTTTGACCAATGCATTGCTTCATATAGCAGTCACTTTATGGGTTGGTTTGGTCGTGGTCAAGCGCTCAGGTACTTAGGGCGCCCTACTGAAGCGGTATTAGCTTACAATCAAGCTATCAAAATTCAACCAGATAGTGCTGCTCCTTGGAGATATCGTGGTTTAGCGTTGGCTGCTTCACAACTCTACAGTGATGCAGTTTCGTCTTATGACCAATCACTTTTACGCTATCGTGATGATTATTATACCTGGTGGATTCGCGGTATTTCCCTTGGATCTTTGGGTAAAAACGAAGCTGCGATTATTTCGTATGACCAATCTATTGCTCTGAAACCTGATTTTCATGAAGCTTGGCATTATCGCGCAGGCGCCTTGTGGAGTTTGCTACGCTATGAAGAAGCTATTTTAGATTATGAGGAAGCTATTAAGTGTAACTCTAAATACTGGGAAGCATGGTATTGTCGCGGCAATTTGATGTTGGATATTAAAGATTATGAAGGTGCTATTGAGTCCTATAACCAGGCTATTCATATTCAACCCGAATTTTCTGAAACTTGGAAAAATCGTGGAGATGCGCTTTTTGAGTTAGGCAGAATTCAAGATGCATTGACTTCTTATCGACGCGCAATTGATATTAAACCAGATAATGTTGATGCATGGTATAAATGCGGTATGGTTTTGATGGAGTTAAAATTATACCAAGAGTCATTAACCGCATTTGAAACGACTGTTGAAATAAATCCTAATTTACCTGGTGCTTGGTTAGGTTGTGCTTATGTGCTGCAAGAGCTTCAACGTCATGAAGAAGCGCTTACTGCTTGTGATTGTACAATTGCTATTCAACCTGATTATGAGAAAGTTTGGTCTGTTCGTGGTTATTCTTTAGGTGCCTTAAAACGTTACTCAGAAGCACTTAGTTCTTACGAACAAGCAATTCGCTTAGAACCGCATGATGCAGTGGTATGGAATCTTCGGGGTTTGGCACTTTACTATTTGCAACGTGACGATGAAGCAATTAAGTCTTATGACCGTGCAATTGAACTATGTAAAGATTATGGCGATGCTTGGAAAAATCGTGCTTTTTCGCTTTATTATTTGCAAAAATATGAAGATGCTGTCTTAAATACCGACCGTGCCATAGAACTTGGACAAGGAAATAATTATTTACTATGGTTTTATCGCGGTGTAGCTTTGATGGAATTAGATAGAAACGAAGAAGCATTAGTATCCTTGAACCGTTCAATTCAACTCAAAGGTGATTATCCCAACGCTTTTTATTATCGTGGTCGAGTATTACATTCTATGAAACAGTATACTGAAGCTATTTCATCATTTGACCAAGCATTGCGACTAGATTCTGTTTTTGTAATGGCTTGGTTATGGTGCGGTCACAGTTTGAATGAATTAGGGCGCCGTGAAGATGCTATTTATGCTTATGACCGAGCTATTAAATTAGACCCAAATTGTAGCGCTGCCTGGTTAGCACGTGACACAGCCTAAAACCCTGTGCAATATGCGCTACACTAAGCATTTATTTTAACGTTCCTTGTTCTTGAAGTATTAATTTTCCACTTTTAAGAACTTGTAGTTTGTTATCTGCTGTTATTCGGTAAAGATATTGATTGTTGCGGAACTCATGACGAATTAAACGACCTGGAGTATACTCATCAACACCCTGAGTGTATATTGCTTTGCCAGGTAAATTAATTGACTTACCTCTTTTTAAATTTTTCAAGACATATATATAATTAATACAAATTGGCTGTCTTTCACAATTTGCTTTAATCTTGATACTATAATTTTTTGTTTTTAATGTTCCTGCATTCGCAACCCCGGCAAATAACGTTGCGCTAATGATAGTTAACAAAAAGAAATATTTTACGTTGTTTTTGAGGTTAAACATCTTACGCTTTGTATCTATTGATATTACTTTCAACTTTCAATCTGTTTTTTATTTTGTCCACTGTTTAAATTGCTTCGTTTTACCAAAGCTTCTTTTTCAGCAATTATAAATCATCTGAATACTTTTATTAAAGTCTCTTACTATACATTCTCTAAAGTGTCCTTAGAATTATTACATTAATAGTAATCATTCTAAAAACAATGCCGCTTGATGTCGCCAATATATTATTAAAGGTGTTAGTCACGTACCAGTTTTATGGCAATATCGTAACTCCTGCCTTGTTTTTACGTGGTTTTCCACTGCGTGGACGTTCGATTAGTGTTTGCTCTAAATTTTCTTCACAGAACTGTTTACGAGTTCTCTCAACTGTTGTTACAGATGTATATAGGGTCTTGGCTATTGCTTCATCTGTACTACCTTCATGTGCCATTAGTAGTGTATGCGCGCGACGGATTGTCCTAGCACTAGCTTTTCCTTTCTTTACTAAGTCAAGTAGCTGCATCCGTTGCTCGTCACTTAGAACAACTTTGTGCTTTTTGTTCATATTTTGTATTTGCGTCGTCACATATTAATATATCACAACCCATCAAAATTTATTTGAGGCGTGTTTTTATGGCGTTACGCACCCTACCAATTCTTCTTTTATTGATAACGGGTTGTATCCTAATGTAAATGCTATTGTACTGTCGAATGATACATCTGCGGGACGTGGTGCCGACATTTGCACGTCTTGCTGTTTACATGCTTTTAGATTTGTATCTGGTAGTTGAAATGCTTCAATCATTAACTTTCCGAAGTCGTAGCGAGATATTCTTTCTCTCCCACCTAGGTGAATAATACCGTGATATTGTTTTTCTATCATTAATAATAATCCCTTGGCAGCTGTTGTTCCACTTGCTGGTGTTCTAAATTCATCGGTAAATAATTTTAACTCTTTTCCAGATTGCAGCGTTTGTATAAACCCTTGCATGAAACTTTTTGCTGTCGGTGTTGCGGCGCCAAACATTAATGGCATTCTACATATAGCTGTTTCGGGATATTCTTTTAACATTGCTTGCTCTGCTAATACCTTTTGTTCCCCGTATAAATTCACAGGGTTGACTATATCGGTTTCTTTATATGGTGCATTTTTACCATCGAATACCAGGTCAGTTGATGTAAATGCACATGGTATAGAATACTCAGCGCACAATCCTGCTATGTTTGCTGATGCTGTGACATTAATTGCGTGAGACTCTTCTGGATGGTTTTGACAGTAGTTTGGTTGCGAAATTGCTGCTGTATGAATTACTGCATCTGGTTTAATATTTATAAAGATTTGTTTCAGTTGTTCAAAGTCTGATAAATTAGCTTTTAGTAGACTGGCGCCATTTACTTCTAACGTGTGCGAGTTATATGTACCGTAAACTTCGTAGTGTTCGCGTCCTACCTGAATTATATGCCACCCTAGAAAACCGCTGGCGCCTGTAATTAGTAATTTTTTCATTTACCTAAACGCTTTAAAATACTGAGAACATTGTATATACTGCAAACGGGTTAAATATAAACTTTGTCATGCTGAACGAAACGCAGTGCAGTGAAGCATCTTAGAGATTCTTCGCTACGCTCAGAATGACATTTCTAAACCGTTCTTAGTATAACTCATTGCCTGGATTGTATAAATAGAACAAACGAGAAAATCCATATACTGGTGTCTGTTGCTTGACTAATTTGATAAAAAGAAAACTGGCGCCGTTTGTGATCTAGTCGTTGCTTTTCCGCGTCTGTAATTTGTGGTAAATTATCCTGCCACTCTGGAAAAAATTGCTCATCGTAAACTATCTGGAGTCCATAATTTGTTTCTAACTCCAATAAAGTAACTTCTTTGGCTTGTACTGTTGTAGTCATAATTTATGAAAGCGGAGATGCTATAGCGTAACGTATAGTATCAGCTTACTATTTAAATTAAATTAGAGCTATCCTCATGTAAAAATTTTATAGTATCTTCGCACCACTTTAACCATTCAATTTCGTAGCGTATTCCCTGCTGAAGTGTTAAATAGCGGTACTTTTCTGCCAAAGGTAAAGTTTGCAGGTTTACAAAATGCTTCTCTTCTATTGCTCGATACGCTTTTAACTTGTCTTGGTGCTGTGCGCGGTGATTTTCTAATTCTTTAATAATTTTGTGTTTCGGCGCCACCTCACCCGCGAATACTTTTACCAGCAACTCATCTTTTATTGGACTAACTTCAGATGGTTCTAATATCCATTTACGAAGATATTCCTTTCCTGCCTCTGTAACCGAGAATACCTTCTTATCTGGGCGCCCTTCTTGCCTAATTACTTCTGCAACAATATGTCCCTCTTCCTCTAACTTACTCAATTCTCGATAAATCTGCTGCTGCGTTGCGTGCCAAAAAAAACCTACAGTAGAAGCAAACTGCTTCGACAAATCATAACCACTACACGCTGAATCTAATAATGCCGCCAAAATCGCATGAGATATTGCCATAACTTAATTCTATTCTTTCCTTACCTTTTATAAATCAAACTTTATTTATATACTCACTTTGTTGAGTATACAGTATAAAACACGAATGTAGGTGCTAGTTAGAAAAGAATTGGGTATTACAATTTGACAGCCAATGGTTATCAACAGGACTTACGTAAAAATCCTAGAACCCAGGTTTCTGCGCCTAAGTCCTGGTCAAATTTGGAAAATTTAATAATTAAGTTATAATACATCAAAAAGATGTAACAAATAGATATATTTATTGTGGTTTTTACGTAAGTTCTGAGACACCCTGAATTTGCAGCAGTACGGGATGAGAAAAAATTAAATCTTCGTACTTAGCAATGGTGTCTGGAACGTTGTGAATATTTTTCCACCGCATTTGAGTCTCTGGACAGTTCCCTTTGCTTGATAAAACCATTTGACAAAATTTTAATGCTTTGTTATCTGATTGTAATTCTTTGGAATATTGAAATTGACTGTCAGCGGTTTGGCTAAAAATCTCTACTTCTTGTTGCAGCAAATTATCTAACGATTGTGCTAAGTCTCCCATTGTCTTGCTGTTCGTTAATTCTTTACGAATCACCTGTAATTCTTGAATAGCTTTTGTTAACGCATTTAAATTTTGGAATTGTTCTGCTTGTGTTCCCAACTCTTCACACAAGTCTAAATATTGTTGTTGAAGTCGTGCATATTTTTCTTGTTCTTTAATTAAATCAGATAATGCGTTATATGCTGCTTGATATTTTTCTTCGATAAGTAGCTTTTGAATATTCTTTCTTTGTCCTAAATCTGGATATTCTGCCGATTTTTGGACGAATTTGTCTCGAAATGAAAGCTCTAATGCTCTTTGACGCTTGATTTTATCTTGTTTTTGAATTAACTCATTCAATAATCTACACGCACTTTTATAATATTCTTTTTTAATCAACTGCTGAAGATTATTATCATAAATCAAATCTGGATATATTGCCGCTTTTTCTGTAAACTCGTATTTAAACGAAAGTTCAACTGCATTTTCACGCTCAATTCTTTCTTTCTGCTGAATTAAATTATTTAATAAATTATGTGCTGCTCGATATTTCTCTTGTTTAACTAACTGTTTTATATTGTCATTTTTCGCTATTTCTGGATATTGCCCAACTCTACCCAAAAACTTCTCTTTAAACGAAAGCTCTAATTCTTTCTCTCGTGCAATTTGTTTTGCTTTTGCCGTCAACTTTTCTTCGACATAATCATAAAACTGTTTTAATAACGTTTTATCTGCATGTAAAATCTCTAATATTTTCAATAAACTAAAAACTGGATACTGTCCATATTTTGATTCTCCCCAGTAAAGAATGGGTAGAGCATCTTTTATTTCTTGCAGTCTGCGACGGTTTGCTGTAGATATACGGAACAATTTCTCAAAAGTCACTACCGACAATTCAAAGTCTGGCATAACTTTTTGTGTTAAAATCGCACGTAACTCTGTAATCTTAACTTCTTTTAATACTTTTACTATATCTTCTTTTGTCGATGACTTTGCTACCGTTAACCCTAACTCTTTCAATATCAGGTTTAATTTCTCTTTCGTTAACAACTCTAAACAAGAGTACGCAAACTCTTTGACGAGACTTGCTCCTTTATACCAGTAGCACCACCCTGCTACATACGTTAATTCACTTTCTAACTTCTCTGGTACAGCTTTCGTTCTATTTTGAGCATCCAATATTAAGAGTGCTGCTGCTTTTGCTGAATACATAATTCTGCCTTAATTTCAACATTCTATAAATTCTCTTTGTTAAGAAATGTATCGAAGACTGTCTATTTTCCTCTTATTCTCGCACATCTTACCTAAAACAACCACATTGGCAACGGATTAGAAACGGATGTAACGGATAGGTTATTGGTTACGAAGAAAATGTTGTTTTTACGCTATATATTTTGTATCCGTTGCCAATATGGCGCCTTATCGCATGGTACTTTTGTATTGTAATGTTTAATTTATAAACGATGATGATTGATTTAATATTTCATCAATGAATGAGTGTAATTTGTCGTAGTGCGAACCTTTCCAGTAAACCTGATGGCAATTTTGACAACGGTGGAATTCATCGTTGAGCTTTTTGACGGTTTCTGGTATCTCTGATATTACCAACTCTTTATTTACTTGGCTTAACAATCCGTTACAACGAATGCATCGACGAAACGGCGCCACGTGTTTTAATAAGTTAAATCTTTGAATCAACTCGACTATTTGCTTGTTTGGGTCTGTTTGTCGAACGTAGTAACCGTACACTACTATACTCCGCATTAACAATCCTTTGTCGCGTGTTAGCAAAATTCGATTCTCACTACTGGAAACTCGTGCAAGTTCCTTATCTTCGTAGTCATTACGGTATAATGTGTCAAACCCCAACAACCGTAAAGAATTTGCAAGTTTTCCTAAATGGATATCTAAGACAAAGTTATAAGTCTCTGGTTGCGGTTGAACTGATACACTTGGCTTGACTGTTGTACCAAGTGAGATAGGATAGACTTTTATATTGTCTTCATCCTGCACTACATACGTAAAATCAACAAATTTTGAATTGACTTCTATACTATGTACTTCCGGATGCGGTACACCAAAGGATTCTATCACATCTTTGACAGATGCCCGTTCTGTAAAGTTATGACAGATGCTCACTTCTCTTTTATGTCGTGGTAAAAAATCGTTGAGTTCTGCATAAAAGCTAAAATAAGCAACTCCCATAATACGCTCATCTTTTTCTACGAGTCTTGTTATCCTAACTTTACTGCCAATAAATGGTGCGTAACGCACTCTACGATTCGTATTATTTTATTGCGAAAGTTTTTTATCTTATTTTAGACATAGATTTTTGTCTATGAACTTTATAGTTTGTTCATAAATCACATTTAATCAACCTTTAATCTGTTCATAGGCACCTGTAATTATAAAAATAAAAGAGAAATAGTTGCAACTACTTGCAAATTTTTCTGACTTGAGTTAGAGTCGAGGCATGAGCTTAAAAAGCCAAATACAGTTAAGTGTTCAGGAGGTTGACTTTAAATTCCGCATAAAAACATAAATAAGTCTTAAAAGTGTACATTTCTTAGGTGTGATGCTACTACTGAGCAAACATACTTTTTTGTCAATCAATCTTAAGCAATAAAACTAACGATGAGCAGATATATTGCTCTATCTTTATATTGTTTCCAAATTGTTGATAAAAGTTATCAATATGTTTCTTCAGAAAGATGGCTTGATGTCACAAAATGTTAGAGAATCATAATTAAACGTCGTTGATATCGCTCTCTTGGTAGATGATAGATGCGAGTTTATCATTTGAATAAAGGCGCCTTTTTAACAAACTCTGTGTAAAAAACCTTAAAATTCTTTGTCCGTATATAAAAAAGTGTAGTACACGTAAATGAGTAATTTCTTTTGTTCTGATAATTCACGTTCTTTAGGAGAAGACATCATTGGCAGCGCAGCCAATCATCAGACTTATATATTAGTAGAGTGTCCTCCACCTTGGGCATCTGAAGCGTTTGATTCTAAGTGGGTTCCAAGTAACCTAAAAAACTTAGTAGAAGAAGTCAAACGTGCGCGACTACCAATAAAGTTCTTGTTGATAGCCAATAATGTATCTCATAAATCGAACCGTACAACGCTTTTGATATATCAACGTAAGGATGGTTTAGGAAGTGGATATCGCAAACAAGAATATAGTTTACCCAATATTGAGCAAGTTGCTGGTTTAGTGAAAAAATGGTTGCACGGTAATGTTACTGAGCATGAAGTTGAAACAAGTGTAAAGCGAGATATTTTAGTATGTACCCACGGTAGTCATGACCGTTGTTGTGCTAGATATGGTGCCCCTTTTCATTTTTACGCTTCCGAATTAGTATCTAATTTATATCCCGATACTGTGCGGATGTGGAAAACTACGCATTTTGGTGGACATCGATTTGCTCCAACTGCAATAGACTTACCCGATGGTAGATATTATGGCGCCTTGGAACCAGATATTTTTAAAGCCATACTCACCCGCACCGGTCATATCGAATGTTTGAATCAGGTGTATCGGGGGTGGGGGGTTTTACCACCCGAAATCCAAGTTTTGGAACGAGACTTAATATTGCGTTACGGTTGGGACTGGTTCAGTTATAAAGTTGCTGGTAGAATAGTTGATTCAAGTGAAGACAATAGTAATATTATTGCCGAACTGACTTTTGAAAAACCCGATGGTTCTATATACTGTCATCAAGCACAATTATTTAGAGACGCTAAAAAGACTGTTGAACTCAAAGGTTCATGCGGCGCCACCAAAGATTCGGTGTTTACGAAGTATACTGTAACCAATGTATGGTTAGCATCACAGAAAATCGCCAGCTATACGGTTTGATTCAATAAAACGATTAGGGAATCTCGCGTGTCTAGTCACGAAAAATCTGAGTAGTAGCATAGTTCCACCGTGTTTTTCCACAACAATTTGATGAACAATTGCTAATCCTAATTCCATACCTTTACCAACAGTTTTAAATTTGTTCTTACTAAAAGCTTGCAGTTGGTCTGACAATAATTTCGTTAATATCCACATCTAATGGTTGCTCAATTGCAAACAAAATTGTTCGTGCTATTGCGGAAGCAGGAATGTATACTCTACGATATTCCTGCATCCTTAATCTTGCGCCTTCATCACTAATGCTATCAGCTAACTCAGACTCTGTAACTCCAGGAGAAATCACCGTCACTCGAATATCACCACCAACTTCTTGCCTTAATCCTTCCGAAATTGCTCCAACCGCGAATTTAGTTGCACAATAAACAGCAGCCGTTGGAGACACCGTATGTCCACCAATTGAGGAGATATTTATAATCTGACCTGTTTTTTGCGCCTTCATAACGGGAAGTGCTGCGGCAATACCATACAAAACACCCTTGATATTAACATCAATCATGCGCTCCCATTCTTCAACTTTAAGTTGTTCGAGTGCAGATAGCGGCATAACGCCAGCATTGTTAATGAGAACATCAACGCGACCAAATTTCGTTTGAGCAAATTGCACTATTGCTTCAAGTTGACTTCGTTGTGTTACATCAAGCGCTTGATATTCGGCTATTCCACCAGAGGCGTTAATCTCCTTAGCTATTGCTTCTAAGCGGTCGGTACGTCGGGCGCCAAGAATAACTTTTGCTCCATTTTTCGCTAACAATCTAGCGGTAGCTTCACCGATTCCACTACTAGCTCCGGTAATAATAATGACTTTCTCATTTAAATTTGACATTGGTAAATTTCCTCAGATTGTGGTAATCGGTAATAATTTGTTTTTTGCAAACTGCTCAAATGTTGTTGGTGTAGCTGCTTCATCCGTTTGTGCTGTTGCATAAATTCCTTCAGGGTCGCCAAGGGCGCGGAACAAATTCCCCAATTCCCGCTGTACATCAAGCGTTGCTCCACTTGTTGCAAGGCGCCCCTGTATTGATTCAATTGTCACCTGGACATATTCAATAGGAAAATCAAAGACTCGTGAAAGAATAGCTGTTGTTTCAAAGAGCGTTAAATTTTCTGGTCCTATGAGATTACGAGTCAACTGACCTGTCCAACTATCGTCAAGTAAATATTTTGCTGCCTCATCGCCAATATCATCAGTACTAATCCAGGGAATATCATGGTCGCCAGCAAAAGGAAAGCATACAGTGTGTTCATGCCGAATAAGCTCGATTTGATCTAGAAAATTCTCCATGAAATAGCCAGGACGTAGATGCAGCACATTAGAATTAGTTTGGTTGAAAATTGATTCAACGTCCCCACAAAATGAAACTGTACCTAAATTAGATGCTGCACCCGCACCAATACTAGAAATATTAACGACTCGTTTGATGCGGTTTTCACTTACCGAAGACGCACCAGCCATTGCTGTTTGAATGTACCAGTCGTATAAGCATGGTATATCAAGTTTCGGTGGAGTAAGCCAAAACAAAGCATCCGCATTTTGCGTTACCTCTAGCAATCCTGTTATATCGTCGCTGCTAATTGGCCTTACAATTGCACCTTGAATAATTTTTGGCGCCAGCTTTTCTGGATGTCTTGCTAGAAGAATTGTTTCGGCGCCACTTTGAAGAATTTTTTCTGCGATGCGTCTTCCAATATTGCCGGATGCAGCAGCAATTACAATTTTCATTTTTTTAGTCATTTTTTCAGTTATTTGTTCTCTAATTTATAAATTTGCATTGAAAGATTGACGCAAAGAAAGCGTATTACCCCATGCCTCAAGAGCAGGGATAGGATTCCAGTATTCGCGGTAGTGGACAATTTTTCCATCTTTCGTTTCTAGTTGCATCACATAATCTTGCTGATAATGGCGGCCTGTAGCGACAACGGTGGCTGACCCATGAACCTCAGCCCATAAAATATTCGGGTTTGACGTTGGATATTTACGGACATTGGTAAATATCAAATTTTGCATTTGTGTTGGTACATCTTTCATGTAGTTGTAAATGGCTGCAAACCCTTCTAATCGTTCTGGTGTACCCACAGTAGAAGCATAAGGAAATTCAATGACTGCATCTTCAGTAAATAAATTTACCCAAGATTGAATATCTTTGACAATCAGTGCCAGATGCAGGTCAAAAATCATTTCAATTGTATCTTTTTGTTTTAATTCATCTTGAAATTGCATCGCTCGCTCACTATGTAATATTTGATTCGGATGCTTTCATGGTATGAGTAGAAAGCAAAGTTTTAAATGCACAGACCTCGCGAATTATTGCCTAATCCTCTAAATTCATATTTTTTATATATACAAGGATGGTTTACAATAAGCATAAGAAAATAATTCAATTAGCCCAAAACTATATGGCGAGTGAAATATCTAACGACACCGCAGTAGATTCCTTTAATGTAATCGATTCGCAATGTCAAAAGTTGGCGGCACTAGTGGCTCGGCACACCAAAGGCAAAGGAAGCGGATTTCATAAAACAGATATAAAACAGCTTGAATTTCAGCAAGAGTATCAAGCTGGTACCGCGCTTCACGGTGTGTATGAACCGATTTTCGCAATCTTGCTTCAGGGCAAAAAAGAAGCGTTGCTGGGTGATGAGATATATCGTTACGGCGCCGCTCAATATCTTGTTGTCTCGGTTGATTTGCCCCTGAGCGGATTTATTGTCTCGGCCACCCCAGATAAACCATATTTAGGATTTAAGCTGAGTTTAGACCCGCGTCAACTCTGCGACATTATTACTGACCAAGCTAACCCAATTACAAGTAAAAAAGAGAACTCTGTAAGAGGTTTATTTATCAGCAATATTGATGCACCATTAATCGATTGTGCCATCAGGTTGACACAACTTTTGGATACACCACAGCATATTCCTATTTTGGCACCAATGATTATCCGCGAAATGTACTATCGTCTTTTAATAGGAGAACAAGCTGAAGCTGTCCGCCAAATTGCGACATCTGGTAGCAATATGCAGCGCATATCTTTTGCAATTCAATACTTAACGGCTAATTTTACAAAGCCGATGCGCGTTGAGGACTTAGCTAACCAAGCTAACATGTCTCCTTCATCCTTCTATCACCATTTCAAGCAAGTAACATCCATGAGTCCACTACAATATCAAAAACAATTAAGATTATTATCAGCGCGGCGCCTTATGCTTGCCGAAAACTCCAATGCGGCAAATGCTGCCTATCAAGTAGGTTACGAGAGTCCCTCACAATTTAGTCGCGAATATTCTCGGATGTTTGGTGTGTCACCAATCGAGGATATTAAACGCTTACGCATGAAAATCCCTAACGCTTACCAATAGTATTTTTAAAAGCTACTTGTAAATGCAAGTAATTTTATCGGTAATTTTTTAGTCATATTATTATATATTGTTTTTATAGTAGTTTGAGTCAAATCTGTAGCCCGAAAGCGTCCACGTGATAAAAATGTTCTCTTCTCTCTGTCAACTCTGCGTCTCTGTGGTAAATAAATATACTATTGAATATGGTGTAAGAAGAATAAACCACAAAGCACACAAAGAACACGCTCGTAAGAATTACGGTTATACATCCTTAAAAATTATTAGGATTAGGAATAATAGTTATATAAAAATCTATTCATTGTCGCAGAGAAATTAAAATCGTTATGACTTCGAATACGCCTCCAGACTCTAACCAAACAAACGATACTTCCCAGGTATGGGAAGAAGAAATGGATAAAGCTATATTTAGTTTTGACGAGATACAAACCGAGTTAAACTACCGTCAGGCACAAACTGCTCTACGTAACATGGTGACAAAGCTGGACTTAACACCAACTGAACAGCAGGGTTTAGAGAGCGAAATTAATGATTTAGAGAATATGCTGTCAAAGCTTGACCGTATGGTGGTGCAAATAGCAGCGTTTGGAATGGTTGGACGTGGCAAGTCGTCTTTGTTAAATGCTTTGGTTGGTCAAAACGTCTTTGAGACGGGTCCTTTACATGGTGTGACTCGTTCTGCTCAAAGTGTAAATTGGAGTATAACAGAAGAAACATTCGGCGCCAACGAAAAAGCTTTGAGAGTGCGGTTAAAAAGTGGTGGTCAGTCGCAGGTAGAATTAATTGACACACCTGGGTTAGATGAAGTTGATGGAGAAACACGTGCTGCCTTAGCTACTAATATCGCAAATCAAGCCGATTTAATTTTATTTTTAATATCGGGTGACATGACTTCAGTTGAGCATGAAGCACTATCACAGTTGCGTGATGCAGGTAAACCAATTTTATTAGTCTTTAATAAAATTGACCAATATCCTGAAGCTGACCGCATGGCAATTTATGAAAAAATTCGTGATGAAAGGGTACGGGAATTAGTATCCCCTGATGAAATAGTCATGTCAGCAGCTTCTCCAGTAGTACGCGCACTAATACAAAATCCTGATGGTACACGGAGGGTACAGTTACGAACCGGAACAGCACGGGTAGAAGATTTAAAGTTAAAGATTTTAGAGATATTGCATCGTGAGGGTAAAGCGCTGGTTGCTCTAAACTCAATGATATATGCTGACGTTGTGAACGAACAGTTAGTGCAGCGCAAACTAGCAATTCGCGAAGCTGCTGCAAACACGTTTATATGGCGTGCGACAATGACAAAAGCTGTCGCAATTGCTCTTAACCCTATCACTGTAGTAGATATATTAAGCGGTGCCGTTATAGATATAGTATTAATTATTGGCTTGTCTAAACTATATGGTATTCCAATGAGCGAAGCAGGCGCCGTTAAGTTGCTGCAAAAAATTGCTCTCTCTATGGGTGGCATTTCTGCAAGTGAGCTACTAGCAAATTTCGGTTTAAGTTCATTAAAAACCTTACTAGGAATATCAGCACCCGCTACAGGTGGTTTATCGTTAGGTGCCTATGCTACTGTGGCAATTACGCAGGCGGGTGTAGCCGGATTTTCTACGTATGCTATTGGACATGTTACTAAAACTTATCTAGCAAATGGTGCCACATGGGGTTCGGATGGACCAAAATTTGTAATTAGTAAGATATTAGAAAACTTAGATGAAGAATCAATTTTAAATAGAATTAAAGAAGAATTACAAACCAAAATTAAACTTAAACGAAAAAGGTAAGTAAAAATATGCCTTACAGTTCTTTTTCATTACAAGATGTTGTTGAACAATTTAGTTTAACTTTAGAAGAAAGGATAGAAATTTTTACCAATGTCGAACCAGTAAAGCCAAGTGACTTTTTGATGATGACGTTGGATGAAAATGTACCGCTTGCAACAGCTATTAATAGTGAGAAAGCACGCGGTGAGTTAATTATATTTCCTGTACTGCTAGAAGTAAAACGCAAAAGAGATTATAGTATATCCCTATTTTCTGGAAAAGAATTTAATGTTGATATTACAAAAGGTTTAAATGGTTCACCAGATTTTTTAATTAGCACTAGTCCTGAGCAGTATTATATCAAGGCGCCTGTAATGGTACTAGTAGAAGCAAAAAATCAAGATATTAATAGCGGTTTAGGACAATGCGCTTCAGAAATGATAGCCGCACAAATATTTAATCAAAAATATAATCAGACACTAGATACTATTTATGGATGTATTACTACTGGAATTTTGTGGAAGTTTCTAAAATTAGAACAACAAAAACTATATATTGATATTTATGAAATAGCACTTCGCCCAATTGACCATTTATTAGGAATATTTATGCAAATTTTAAATTAAATGTAGAGACGTTACACTTAACGTCTCTACAACGGAACGGAATTGAAAATCTGAACTCTAACTTAATATTATTTAACTTTTACTCTTATAAGAGTCGAGCCATTCTTGAACTTGAGAGCGTGCGATATCCCGTCCACCTAAACCAAAGGCAAGTGAGATAGCTATAGCTATTGCTCCTAAGAGTAATCCGAATGCGAGGTTGACGATATCGGGGGCTACACCTATTTGTTGTAAAGCCATTGCCGATACTAAGGTAATAATAGAAATTCGCGCTACTTGTCCGAGAATTCGCGCTTGAGCATTACCTGTACTCGCAATAATGCTAAACGCTAAATTTGCAAAGAACAAACCAATCGCAAATATTATCAACCCAGCTAAAATTCTTCCCAGAATTACCAAAATTCCAGTCACTAATACTGTTAAGGCTGGAATATTTAGGACATTTACTGCTGCAACGGTGGCAAATAATATTATACCCACCAGCACTATTATGCCCGCAATTTCCGATGGTGTTTTCGCAGGCGCCCTTGGTGTAGTGCCTACAGATGTAACAGGGCGATTTAAAGACGGTAAACCAATAATGCTGAAGATATTGTTAAATCCAATACTAGTAAGAATACTTGTAACTAATTCAGATACAAAGCGTCCTACGAAGTAAGCGACAATCAAAATCGTTGCAGCAGTGAAAATTAATGGTACTGCCCCTAGCACCTGTTGCAGCATTGCAATAGCAGGTACTGAAATAGCCTGAATTTGTAATGCAGTCAATGCAGAAATTGCTACAGGTATCAAAATCAACACATAAACAATTGTGCCGACAATACTAGATAGCGTCTGCGCTCCAGATGCATTACTCAAACCAAAGCGACTGCCCATATGGTCTATACCTGTTGTTGCTAACAAATTTGTAACGATTCGTCGCACAACATTGGCAAGAAACCAACCTACTGCTGCAATTAAAGTTGCGGCAAGAATATTTGGCAGAATCGAAATAATTTGAGTAATTAGCGACTGTACTGGTACTAACGCTTGTTGCAGTCCCAACGTATCGAGAACTGGAACCAAAAACATTAAAAATATAAACCAGTAAAGCGCATTACCTATTGTTTCTGAAAGCGATAACTGGTTTATACCTGTTCTTTCGTCACTAGGCGAATTTATACGTTCGTCAATACGTGCTGCATCTAACCCACGTACAGTTATTAGCTTGACGAGAGTTGCAACTGCCCAAGCAATAGCCAAGAGTATTGCGGCGCCAACGAGTTTGGGTAGAAAAGTACCTATTTGTTGGAGGAAACTGTTGAGAGGTTGCGATGCTACACGTAGCTCTAACGTGTCAAGAACAGCTACTACTGTTAGTAACAGAATGCTCCAAAAAACTAGACTAGAGATAAACCCCTCAACTTGAGGCGCATCTCTACCAGTAACGCTTGCCGCAATACGGTTATCTATTTTTGTGCGGTTAAGAACTCCTTTCACAATGGCAGCAGCGACAGCAGCTATTAGCCAACCAACCAGCAGTATCAAAACGGCGCCTAATAATCGCGGCAAAAACGCTACTACCTGTTGGGCTATCCCTTGTAAGTAATCAACTGTTTGATTTGCTGCTAGACTCGGCGACGCTTGTGCTAATTGTTGCTGCGCGCTTATCCAAAAACCAAAGTCCATTACTTGGTTGATATGTTGCCAAGTTGCATTCATGGTTTTCTGATATTTTAATTTGAGTGATATTGCAAAAAACGCACTCTTCTATCTACAGGCGCCCATTGTTCTAAATATAAACAACTCAGCCCCCAGATAACTTCATGAATTTTTTACACGGTGAATTACCAGTAAAATATTACAGGTAATTGCTTACAAAAAATCTTTTTTACTTTTTTATTTACGATTTTTTTGCTCTATTCAAACAAAATCATCCATCTATCACCAATTAACCATTCTTTTCGGTCTTAATATTCCGTATTTAGTAATTATTTTTACGTCTTAGTCTCAGTAATTACAAAAATTAATATATACTTTTACAATCTTTTCTTCTACCTAAAGATAGAGTTTATGTAATTTAATGGGATGGGCGGGCAAGGATGCTCCAAACTTTGCCAGAAGAATAATCTCCTGGCAAGTTCGCTCCACCCCACAAGATTAATTTTCTACAGCATGTTCTTGTAATACTTCTAGTGCTACATACTCCAAAGCCTTCTCATGCGTTGATGCTAACACAACCGATGGTGCCACCCCAGCATTAAGAGCTTCTTTCCAACGTGAGGCACATAAACACCAACAATCACCAGGTTTTAATCCAGGAAAATTATAGTGCGGTGCAGGTGTCGTTAAATCATTACCGCGCGATTTAGTGTAACTCAAAAACTCCTCTGTTACGCGCGCACAAACTACGTGTACACCCATATCCGTTCCATCGGTGTCACACATTCCATCTCTTCTAAAACCTGTCATTGGGGAAGTGCAACAGATTTGTAGCTTCTCACCTAAAACGTTCTTCGCATCCATAATCTTTAATTCTCGCTTATCGCTGCCTTAATTTTAGATGTATCCAAATCACGACCGATAAAAACTAGTTTGGTTTGTCTTTCTTCTTCCGCATTCCAAAGACGGTCATAAAATTGGTCAAATCTTGTCCCTACTCCTTGCATTACTAAACGCATCGCTTTGTTTGGTACCGATACAAAGCCTTTGATGCGATATATATCTGACTGTTCCACTAACGATTCTAATCGAGATTGCAATACTTTAGGGTCAAAGCTTTGGTTAAATATTATGTGGGTTGAAGTAATTTCCTCATCATGGTCATGGTCTTCTTCTGTGTCATGATGACTTGGGCGCCCATCTAAATTATCTTCAACGGCAGCATTCCATCCTAATAATATAGAAGAGTCAAGGGCGCCGTTTATAGAGTCAACTATTTTAACGTTTCTAGATAATTCTTGCTTGACTATTTTCTCAACTTGTGTCTTCTCCGTTTCGTTTATTAAATCAGTTTTGTTCAAAATCACTAAGTCAGCACAAGCGAGCTGGTCTTCAAATAGTTCTTGCAACGGAGTCTCATGTTCTAAACTATCATCAGCTTGACGTTGCGCTTCTACCAATTCTGGGTTAGAAGCAAAAGTTCCATTTGCCACTGCTGAACAATCTACCACAGTAATAACCGCGTCAACTGTGGCGCCTGCTTTTATTTCTTGCCAACGAAATGCTTTTATTAATGGTTTGGGTAACGCTAAACCAGAAGTTTCTATTAAAATACAATCAATCTCAGAGCGCCGCTTTAACAACTCCTGCATTGTCGGCAAAAACTCTTCAGTAACAGTACAACACAAACATCCGTTCGTTAACTCATATATATTGCCAGTATTCTCATTTTCATCTTCAGGACAAACTTGACAAGATTTGAGTAATTCTCCATCGATACCCAACTCGCCAAACTCGTTTACTAATACAGCAATACGACGTCCTTGGTTATTTTGCAATAAGTGACGAATTAAAGTAGTTTTTCCACTACCCAGAAATCCAGTAATAACAGTAACAGGTATTTTTGCAGCCATTGATACTCATTTGATATTTGTGACACAGATGCTTCCACCTGTGCCACTACATCATAACTCAAGCAAGGCGCCTGAAATTCAAAAAATTACGAGCGAAACCTGCCGCTACCTCTATGAGATAGCAGTGTGAATATTTTTTTAATCATGTTTAAGAAATGTATAAGTGAATTTGCTGCGCCCAGATACCCACTTTTTATACTTTTTTACTTGTCAAGCTCACCACTGTTTGGACGCTTAGTATTGATGCAAATGATTAAACCTGAAACCGGGTTTCTAACTATTACAAGTATATATTGATATTAAGTAATTTTAAGTAATCTAAAATACTTTAAGTGATTATTTTTACATGGCTACAAGTAAGGTGGGCACTGCCCACCCTACTTGTTTAATTAAGCACATGATGTAATGTATTTAACAAAATATTCGCGGTAAAAGGTTTGGGCACAAACTCTTGGACACCGCACTCTATAGCTTTGGTTTTTTCTTCACTATCATTTGAACCGCTCATTGCAATAATTTTGATATTGGGCATTATTTTTTGCAATGCTCGAATAGTTGTGACACCATCTAAGCTTGGCATCATTAAATCTATAATTACTGCTTTGATTGTTAGCTTATTTTGAACAAATATTGCAATTGCTTCAATTCCATTATTTGCCACTAATACTTGATACTTATGGGTTTCTAGCGTGGTTTTACTAACTTCTGAAATAGCTATTTCATCATCAACAAATAAAATTAACTCTCCATTTCCATTAGTTATGCTAGTATCTTCTTTGATTTTAGTGTTTGTTTGCGTACTTGCTGGTATAAATATTTTAAAAGTTGAGCCTTTACTACTACTATCAACTTCGATAAAGCCATTATGATTTTTGATAATGTTAAATACAGTTGATAAACCTAGACCTGTTCCCTTTCCTACTTCTTTAGTTGTGAAAAAAGGGTCAAATATTTTGTCTATAATATCTTTACGAATACCAATACCTGTATCTTGAAAAGTTATTAAAATATAATTCCCCTCATGAGCATCGATATTCATTTTAGTATAATTGGTATCGATGACCTGATTTTCTGCTGTAATCGTTAAAGTTCCTCCTTCTGGCATTGCATCACGTGCGTTAATCGCTAAATTCATAAATACTTGATGCAACTGCGTAGAATCTGCGCTTATCGTCCATAAGTCATCATGAATATGTTTATTAATTTCGATAGATTTTGGAAATGTACCTTGAATTATTTGCTCAATATCTAATAGTAAGTGTTTAACTTGTAATATTAAACGTTTTTCGTCATTACCACGGGCAAAACATAAAATTTGCTTGACTAAATCTGCACCTCTTTTTGCACTTGCTTCTAAAATATGAAGCATGTCTTGATTTCGCGTGTTCAAATTGGGAAGGGTTAAAGGTAAAAGTTGAGCTACTGCTAAAATTGGAGTTAAAATATTATTTAAGTCGTGAGCTATACCACCTGCTAAAATTCCTATATTTTCTAGTCTCTGGGTACGCATAAATCTCGATTCTAGTTGTTTTTTCGCTGTTATATCTGTATCAACGGTTAAAATATATTTAGGTTGATTATCTTCGCCTCGTATTAAAGTCCAGTGACTATCTACAATTATATCTTGCTCATCTTTTGTAACTTTATTTAACTCACCTTGCCATTCTCCATATTTAATAACGCTTTCTAAAGCTGTTTCTGGTGGCAAATAATCACCATATAAAATATTATAAGCATTTTTACCTATAACTTCTTCTGCTGTCCAACCATAAAGACGTTCGGCGCCTTTGTTCCAATAAGTAACTATACCATTTAAGTGTCGTAATAAAATCGCGTTTGTGGCAACGTCTAATAATGCAGCTTGTTCGTAGATTTTTTGTTCTGCTAACTTTTGCTTGGTGACATCTATCACTATCCCCAACATTCTATTATAATTTTTGGATGATAAATTATCTTTTGCATCAGTTGGCTGATAAAAATCGCCTATGGCCTGAATCCAGTGAATACTACCATCCTGCCAAATAACTCGGTATTCATGTTGATAAGTTTGATGTAATTTTTGGGCAGTTTTGAGTGCTTCTAACATTGCGTCACGGTCTTGAGGGTGAATGCGGTCTATAAATATATCTAAGTTGCTCCCAGTCCCCGAAGTAATATCAAATAAATATTCGCAACTGCTTGAACAGGTAATTTCATTTGTGGTAATATTCCATTCCCAAGTTCCCATGAAGTTTGTTTCTAAAACAAATCGCAGTTGCTCTTGGGTTTTTTGCAACGCTAGTTCGCTTTTTAATCGCGCTCGTCGGTTTTCCGCTTCTTTGAGTTCGCGTCGTATTGCTGGAACGAGTCGCATTAAACGGCTTTTTGTGACAAAATCAGAAGCTCCCGCTTTCATTGCACTTACTGCTATTTCCTCATTTATGGCGCCGGAAACTATAATAAAAGGTAAGTCTATACCTTTATTTTGCATTATTTTTAAAGCTTCTAAACCATCAAAATCTGGCAAACAGTAATCACAAAGAACTAAATCCCATATATTTAAGTCAAGTGCCGCATCCATTTCTACGGCTGTTTCTACCCTTGTATAAGTAACATCATAACCATTCGACTGTAATGTACGTACAATCATCAACTCATCATCGTCTGAGTCTTCTACAATTAAAACACGTAGCGGCATACTCATGTCGCAACTCCTAATATCAGCTTACATTTACAGTTAGTGTTTATTTATATTATCTATCTTATATAGATTAATTAATCAAACTTAGCACACCTAAATTGAGTAAATGAAGCGTAAAACAGAGCTTTTCCTAGAGTTTTCCCATATTCTCCCCTATTTTAGGATATGAAGTTGCTTACGTGGAGTTGCTTAATATTTTGTAACTCCTCTTATATTCATTTGTTACATCTGTCGTCTGTTGTAAAGACGTGACATGTCACGTCTCTACATTTGGGTGTTTTTAATTTTTTTGGATGAGTGCGTAGCGTGCTTTAAAGTCTGAACATATTGCTCGTGTCATTGGTTTTTCTACTTTGTCTCTGTATGCTTTTACGATTAATTTACCTTCTAAGTCTCTAACCTGTAAGTGCTTACCAGATTCGATGATTTGTAGACCCGCTTTGAAGGAAACAAAGATTTTACCTAACGTTTTCTCAATTTTGGCTTCTTCGCTTTTGCCTCCTGCCCAAATTTCAATCGAGACTTTATCTTCTTTTGCATATCTCTCAACTATGTCACGCAGCAAGGGTAAACATTCTTTTGTTAGTTGTCTGCGCTCTATGTAGTCAAAATTTGCCAAATCTTTTGTTAATAGCCTGCTTAAGCTGATTTTTTGACCTTGTGCTTTCAAAATACCATCTGGACGGTAACTTCTCTCGATTTTTCCTGTCTCATGATGCATGTAAGCTTGACTCACTTTGTCAATTGATAAATCATGTGTTACCGAGTTGTAAATTATTGTGTAACCCTTGACTATTACTGTTATCACACCTGGTATTACTTCTCTACCATCTTGCTCTAATGTTTTTAGCGCTACTTTTAATACAAATTGTGATGCCTTATCTACTGCTTCACTCCGTTCTAATAATAACTGTTCTAGAACAGGCGCCTTAATTATAGCAAGTTCTTGAATTGCTTCCACCGATACTGAACCATTATAGTCACCCATGCTCGTTTCTATTTTTGACATCTGATACCATAACCAGTTTTGATAATTTTCTTCTCTTTGAGCTTCAGTCAACCGCTGTTTTTCTTCCAAAAAGCTTTGAGTTGCAAAGCGCTGGTTACTCTCCTCTCTAAAATTATTTTCATGAACATGATTTTCTAAATTATCGGTATCATTAAATGCAACAGAGTAACCATCTTGAAGCTCAAATGGCGCCATTAAAGAACGATTAGACATCTCAAAAATTCCTTGTTTATATGACGGTTTGATGTAGTTTTTTCTACATTCAAAGAATAAAAGACAAATTTTTTTAAATGAGCGATATTATAATTGAACGCTCTCGGAAGTGGTGCCTTGCTTTAGAATTAATGTAAAGCAAGATACGACGTTGAGTAGATGCAATCCCTGTAAACTGTATTGATTATTTATGAAACAAAGGCTCTTTTCTTTAGCCGTTATTCCGTTCTATGTTATCCACCCGGAATTTTCACAGTATTTTTAACAATTCGTTACAATATATGGTTAGAAAAATTATTCATATAGATATGGATGCTTTTTATGCTTCGGTGGAACAACGGGATAACCCAAGTTACCGTTCGCTACCTTTAGTCGTGGGTGGTTCTCCAACTCAACGGGGAGTAGTTGCTGCTGCTAGTTACGAAGCGCGTAAGTTTGGTATTCATTCTGCAATGTCTTCGCGTATTGCAATAAAGAAGTGTCCAAGTTTGATTTTTGTGCGTCCTCGGTTTGATGTGTACCGAGAAGTCTCAGAGCAAATTCATGATATTTTTGCGTGTTACACTGACTTAATTGAACCTGTTGCCCTTGATGAGGCTTATTTAGATGTTACGCAAAATAAGCAAAATATTAAATATGCTTATACTATTGCTAAGTTGATACGGGCAGATATTTTTAAACAGACTGGTTTAACGGCATCTGCGGGTGTATCTATGAACAAGTTTTTAGCCAAAATGGCTTCGGGTATGAATAAGCCAAATGGTATGACTGTTATTTTACCAGAAAATGCTGAGGCTTTTGTGGAAGCTTTACCGATTGAGAAATTTCATGGTATTGGTAAAGTTACTGCCGCCAAGATGCATTCACTAGGAATTAAAAACGGCGCCGATTTAAAGCTGCTTTCACAAAAAGAGTTAAGAGATTGTTTTGGTAAAGCTGGAGAATACTATTATAAAATAGCTAGGGCACAAGACGACCGCCCTGTTGAAGCTAACCGTATACGTAAATCTATCGGCGCCGAAACTTCATTTGCTCAAGATTTAAGCGATAAATATTTTATTATATCAGAACTTCAAGAAATTGCAAGAGTACTTAAACAACGTATAGACAAACACCAAGCTTCTGGTCGTACCATCACTTTAAAAATTAAATTTTCTAACTATCGACAAATCACTCGCAGCAAAACTTTACTTGCTCCTATTAACGACTTAGAAACAATTAGCACCAAAACTGTAGAATTATTAGAAAGCGTTGACTTAAACGAGCAAAGTATCCGACTGCTCGGTATTTCACTATCTAACCTTGATAATAACGTTAATCATCAGGATAATAAAAATAACTATCAATTCATTCAATTACATTTATTTCATTAAATTTAATTTATAAGCAATAACTCATTGGGTATATCTGTTGCAAAAAAAATAATTTTTATCAAAATTACAGAAATAATAAATAGAGTTAACCAAAGCAAAATCAATGCTTCAGATGGTTCATTATTTTCATTCATTATTTTATTCTTCAATATTTAATAAAACTTCTTGGATAAAATTAGCATTTTTTTTATACAATCATCTCCTTTTATACGGTCATCGCTTTGATTATAAATTTGGAGATGGTCAATGTCTAGTATAATCATTGACATTGGCGCCTCTTTCTCGACAAGCATAAACCATAACTGATGGAGCATTGTGTCAAAATAATGTCGGTTTTTGAGTGGCAAAATACTTTTTATATAATTCACACGAAAAAGTACACTGACTATCAACTTTAATTAATCCTAAACTCTCTAATTCATAAGCAACGATATCATTTAAGAATATTTCACCATGGCACATTAAATCTTTAAGTGCAGATACTAATTCTGGATGCTGGATAACGGTTGCTAATATACCTCTAAGATAACTATTGTAAATACTTTGATATGTATGACTTTGCTCTAAAAGTTCATCAAATGTACTATTGGAATTGTTTACTAAGTTATGAATGAACATCCGAACTAAATAAGGATGTCCTCCGAGCAAGGACTTTAGCTGACAAGCGTATCTATTGTTAATTGTACTAGACCAAACTGAAATGCACTACAGCAGCTAAAAGTGCTATAATAATGTAACATTTGTCTATAAATTAGGTATAGATAGGTATGTAACATTTCTCAACAATCATTCAAAAAATAATCTTTCCTCAATTAGGCAGTGTCTTCCGACTCCTGGGTCTGTAACCGGAGTGGCTGATACATCCGACCGAGTACTGGTGCAGTATTTCTCGAAAACAACTATAAATTTGCCGTTCCCACAAATAATTGTATCATCTTTCTCATTAAATAAATGTTGTGAAAGCATTTTGTTGTAAAATTAGCATATATAGTAAATAATAAATAGATGTTCCCTTTCGTTGATATAAGTCCAAGTTTATACAAATCTTGCAATTTGCGTTATGGATAGCGAGAATGCTTTAGAAGTAGTAGAAAGAGTGCTGTTTCGACAACTTACCCCGATTGAACAATTAATATTGCGTCAATCGTGGGCAGGTAAAAGTTATGAAGAAATGGCACACAATACGAATTATTCTAGTAATTACCTAAAAGTAATTGGCTTTGATTTGTGGAATAGTATTTCCAATGTACTTGGGCAAAGAGTAACAAAGAAGAATATACATTTAATTTTACCCAAGTATTTATCAAATATTGAAGAAGTGTCAAATAAATTTAATATTGATGAGACAGTACCAAGTATAACAGCAAATTTTGAAATAGAACTACTTAGTAGTCCTCTACCATGTGATTCTCATTTTTACATTCACCGTTCTCCAATTGAAGAGCTTGTTTTTGCAGAAGTGAGAAAACCAGGTAGTGTAGTTAGAATTAGAGCTTCCAAAAAAATGGGCAAAAATTCTTTAATTAATCAAATAATTAGCAGTGTGAAAGAGGAGGGTTACGAATCAGCTTATATCGATTTTCAGGAACCGGACAAAGCTATATTTACGAATCTTGATAAATTCTTACGCTGGTTTTGTAGTACGATTAGTAGACAGTTGCAGATTAATCCTCAACTAGATGATTATTGGGATGAAGATATTGGCAGCAAGGTGAGTTCTAAAGTTTATTTTCAAGAATATTTGCTTGCTAAAATTAAACATCCATTAGTTTTGGTCTTAAATGAGGTCAACTGCATTTTTGAGCATTCAAGTATTGCCTCAGAATTTTTACCAATGCTGCGGTATTGGCACGAAATTGCTCGTTCGCAAGAAGTTTGGCAAAAATTACGCTTAGTAATTGCCCATTCAACCGAAGTATATATACCTTTAAAGTTGCATCAATCTCCGTTTAATGTGGGTTTAGCGGTTAAGTTACCTGAGTTTTCTCGCGAGCAAGTTAAATTATTAGCTGTTCGCTATCGACTAGAGTCTATTCAGGATAAGCAAATTCAACAGTTAATGTCAATGGTGGGGGGACATCCTTATTTAATTAATCTTGCTTTTTATCATCTTTATAGAGGAGAGATGAATTTAGATGAATTACTACACAATGCTCCGACCCTAGCGGGTATTTATAGTGACCATTTGCGAGGTCTATTAGCAGTTTTGCAACAGGAACCAGAGTTAGCACTTTCTTTAGAACAAGTTTTGATAACGAATGAAGGTGTGTTTCTCGATGCAATGGCAGCGTATAAGCTAGAGAGTATGGGGTTGATACATTTAGATGGTAACTTGGCTTTTACTAGTTGTGAATTATATCGTTTATATTTTCGCCAACAGTTAGAAGGTTTGAATCCGAATATATTTCATATCCGAAGGCATAATAGTGCAGATGAATCACTCGCATTTGATACACAATACGCTTATTTTAAGCACTATTTAGAAACCGAATGGCGCCAGTGGAATTCTGAAGCATTACCGTTATCGATGATTTGGTGTGATATTGATTATTTTAAATCATACAATCAATCTTATGGTTTAGGTGCCAGTAATGCGGCGTTACAACAAATTAGTATAGCATTGTGCGACTGTGTAAAGCAGCAAGCAACCTTAATAGCGCGTCACAAAGGCGAAGAATTTATTGTAGTATTACCTCAAACTAGTACTGACAGAGCAATTTCACTTGCAGAACAAATTCGCACGTGTGTTGAAGATTTATCAATAACTCGTGAACCGTCAGAAGTTTTAACTATGAGTTTGGGGGTAGCGACTATCGAGCCAAATTCGGAGTTGTATCCACATACGTTAATTGCTGCTGCTCAACAAGCAATGATGCAATCCAAAAAACTAGGAAGAAATCGAGTTAGCGCATAATCTATATATATAAGATTATTTCAGAGTTTTGCTAACACAAGTACAATTTCCTTCTAACTTTTTTGCGCGATGTAATGCATTTAAAGCTGCATCGCGTAAAACATTTGGAGATTGTTCTAACTTGGGAATTGTGGTTGCAACTCCTAAACTAACTGTGACAATAGGAAAACGCAGTCCACCAAGTTGAGCAACAGCGTGCTGAATATTCAGATTTTTTACTTCTTCGCGAATTACCTCAGCTATTTCTGCTGCATTACTCGCTGTAGTGTTGGGAAGAACTATCGCAAATGCATCATCTTGATAGCGTGCAACTAAGGCGCTATATTTATTTAAGCATTTAGGAATCGCATTAGCAATTTCATATACACACTTATCACCCATTTCATTTCCCCGCATCAAATTATAGACCTTAAGATTATCGATATCTAAAAAGATAACCGAAAGTGGCGCCTTCTCGTTAGCTAAGTCTTCCCAGCAATTTTCGAGGTAAAAGTCAAAGTATCGTTTGTTACGAAGTTGTGTTAAATCATCGGTATAACATATATTTTCGAGGTGCCTTATATCTAACTGTTGACTGATATACATAAGAAGCCAAAATTGATAAAAATGTTTATGTTGATTTTCGTTGATATCATCAACCTTTTTAAAAACTAACTCATCGCTTTTAGGATGATTGACCTTTGATGGTAACATGGTATCAGCAACAGACGGGATAAACAAATTAATGTAGTTTTGATTCATCTGAGTAAATAGTCTCTATAATTAAACCCGAAATAATTTCATGCTAGCTGATAATTATAATCTATAAATATTGATTGACCACATTTTCACTAAAATTTATAGAATTTATTTTTATTCCAAAACAAATATATAATTTACCACATCAACGGAAGGCGCCATACAAATAAAAACAAACATATTTCTTAATAATTCACCATAAACAAATTAGTTATATTAGTTATAAAAGTAAGTTTTGTTTGGTAAATATTTCAAAAACGGCGATAATTCTTTATAAATTTTACGTAATTGTCGTTAGTTTAGATGAATTTATTCAGAATAGTCACTATTAATTAAGGGAAGTAAACGTTTAGTATGACCCGTTACAGATATCAAGTTGGAGGCAGTTTGGGAAGTAACGCTCTTAGTTATGTGGAGCGTGCGTGTGATGGTGAACTTTATCAAGCATTAAAGAAGGGTGAATTTTGCTATGTCCTTAACTCTCGACAAATGGGAAAATCGTCACTTTTAGTGAAAACGAGTCACCGTTTACAACAAGAGAATTATAAATGTGCTGTAGTTGACTTGACGAATATAGGCAGCGAAAATATAACCCCATTACAATGGTATAAAGGACTAGTTACAGATTTAGTATCAGGATTTAATTTATTTAATAAAATTAATTTAAAAGCTTGGTGGCAAGAACAACAAGAAATATCTTTACTTCAAAAATTAAGTCTTTTCATTTCACAAATACTTTTAGTTGAATTTAAAAACGAGCAAATTATTATTTTTATAGACGAAATTGATAATGTTTTAACACTTGATTTTTCAGTAGATGATTTTTTTACATTTATTCGTTTCTGTTATAATCAGCGTGCTGTCAATCCAGAATACAATCGTTTAACGTTTGCTATTTTTGGAGTTGCCAAACCATCAGACTTAGTTCAAGATAAGCAACGTACACCTTTCAATATTGGTAAATCAATACAATTAGATGGTTTTACTGTAGATAATATTCAGCCATTAGCTGATGGACTACATATTCCAGGATGTAATGTTTCTGAAATAATGCGTCAAATTTTGATATGGACAAATGGGCAACCTTTTTTGACTCATAAACTTTGTCAATTATTATTTGATTTAACTCAAAAAATAAATACTGGTCAATCAGTAGAAATAATAGTAAAAGATATCGTCATAAATTATATCATCAATAAATGGGAATTTCAAGATGAACCGCAGCATTTACGAACAATTTCAGACCGAATTTTGAGAAATGAAAATATTGCAGGGCGCCATTTAGAGGTGTATCAGCGAATTCTTTTGGGAGAAAAAGTTTTAGTTGATGATAGTCGAGAGCAAATAGAGTTACTACTATCAGGATTAGTAATTAACTCACAAGGCAAGTTAAAAGTCAAAAATTTGATTTATGAAGCAGTTTTTGACTTACAATGGGCTTCCCAACAAATGGAGAAATTGCGTCCTTACGCGCAAAAATTTCAAGCATGGATAGCTTCAGGGCAAAAAGGAAGTGAGTATTTACTGCGTGGAGAAACTTTAGAACAAGCACTTGCATGGTCATATAGTAAAAGACTTAGTGACCAAGACTATCGCTTTTTAACGGCAAGTCAAGAAGCAGCGAAGCGAGAAATAGAAAAAGATTTATTAGCAGAAAAGCAAGCCAGATATATTGAACAAGAAAAAGCGCAATTTGCCCTTGAAACGAACAGACTTGCCCAGCATATTTTAGCAAATGCACGTAAAACTGCCAAAAAGAATATACAAAAACTACGATTAGCTAGAATTCATATTATTTCGATTACCTTTGTTGTTGCCATAGCAGTAATTATTTTACGTTTTAGTGGAGTATTAGAAGGAATAGAGTTGACGAGCTTAGATAGATTATTTCAAGCGCGTCCAGTTGCAACAGTTGACCCTAGAACTGTAATTGTTGCTATTGATGAATTACACATCCGGCAATTTGGTCAGTATCCAATGTCAGATGCTACCCTTGCACAAGTATTGCAAATTTTAAAAAGCTACAATCCAGAAGCTATAGGATTAGACTTATATCGAGACTTACCAGTAGAACCCGGCGCCGATAAACTAATACAAATATACAGAGCAACACCAAATTTAATAGGTGTGAAGAAGGCAATTGCAGATAGAATTGCCCCTCCACCGGTTTTAGCTGAACTCAAACAAATAGGTCTTGCCGACCAAGTGCTAGACGGAGATGGAAAAGTCCGTCGTGCGTTACTGTCGATTGAAGAAAATAATGGAACAACTTTAAACTTGGGTTTAGAATTAGCATTACGCTATTTAAAAACCCGTAATATTTACGCTTCAAATTTACCAAATCACCAAATCAAAATAGGGAAAGCACTTCTTACCCCCTTTCACTCGAATGATGGAGGATATGTCAGAGCAGATGCAGGAGGATATCAGATTTTGCTTAACTTTCATGGTACCCAGAAACAGTTTCAAGTTATTTCCATTCAAGATGTACTAAAAAATCAGATACCTGCTGATTTAATACGCAATCGCATAGTTTTAATTGGCGCAACAGCAGAGAGTGTAAACGACTTATATCATACTCCTTATAGTAATAGTAGTTTCGATAACCCTGCTCGAATGCCTGGAGTTATTATTCACGCTAATATTGCTAGTTCAATTTTAAGTGCAGCACTCGACGGGCGCCCACTATTAAAAGTATGGTTGCATCAAATTGAATGGTTTTGGATTTTACTGTGGTCTGGAATGGGAACACTTATTAGTTGGTATTTTAAGCCATTGAAATATTTGGTAGTATCAATTGTATTCTGTATTATGATACTAACATTCAGTACCTACATTGCCTTTATACTAGGATGGTGGATTCCAATTATACCTGCAATAATTGCCTTACTAGCTGGCGTAATTACGCAGATAATAATTATCACCAAATATTCAGATAAAATTCAATTAGCTCAAATAGTACAGCAGCTAATTAAATTTACTCAAGAACAACCTGTAGCTGGGCAAATTGCAATTGAATATTTGAGACAGTCTGAAAGTCAAGAAAATCAACTCTTTATAGATAAAATACTCAAAAATAGTACTCTCTAATCCTATATTAGCTACTCATACGACGAGAGCCGGCACCAGAAGAACCTTTAGGTTTACTCGAACCTGGTGGTTTAAATTTACTTTGACTAATTAATTCAGGTGAATGTTTCTGAGTATCACTTAATTTTTCTTGTTTTAGAGAATGCACAAAAAATATCACTATAATTTGCGTGATAGTTAGTGTAAATACTAAGAATGTAAAAATACGAAATTTAGACATGCTGGGTAAATATCTCCGTAATTAGCTGGGCTAAAATCTTTATACGAACGAACCACAGCAAATCACGAAAAAAATGCGTAAGTATTTTTTAACTTACTTTTATAACTTTTAATTATATATAAATTTGCTTAACATAAACTTTACATAAAAATTTATAAATCACACACCTTATGTTGATATATTTTTGTGCAACGCTTATTGTGGATTAGAAGATAAAGGAGAACTATTTAGTGCTTGTTGCAACTTGTTGGGAGTGATATTTCGCACCAAACTGAGAGGCAACTGTGCTTGACTAATAGCTTTTGCGTAGCTTGCATTCAGGTAATTTATATAACTTGGTTGTTGAGCAACATAAGTTTGAAAGAAGGGAAAACTTAAAGATTCGATATAGGAACGTGAAACTTCCGGACTGGCGCCGACAGCTTCTTGTGGAATAGGGAGAGTATTATTAGGAGATTCAGCGATAGTAGAAAAGTGAGTTCCACCATTAATCAACGCTAAATATTTATTGGGAGTAGTCAGCCAAGTAAAAGGTTGAATTTGTTCAGGAAGTGCAGGAGTAACAGTGTCAGCACTACCAGCAACAATCATTATAGGTATATTAATTTGCCTTAATCCAGTTTGTCCTAATATACTGCTACCTACAGGGTTAATAGCAATTACAGCCTTGACCCTTGAATCAGATAAATTATACTCAGTCTTTGGTAAACGTACTGCTAAACACTGAAGCAACTGTGAAACATTTAAAGAACTCCTCAAAGCAGGGCAATCTTTATTTAACTGCTCAAAATTGATTTTGGCGCCAGCTAAAGCCAAAGCAGTGTAACCACCAAACGACTGTCCAACCACACCAACCTGCTCTAAATTGAGGCGCCCGCGCAAAATAGTATTAGAATCTTGTAACATAGTTACTTCATCAAGTACAAACTTAATATCCAAAGGACGCTCAACAAACTCTCTAGGGTCAGTCACAGTATCTGCTCTACCAGATAACAAAGCTTGTAACTGTGCAGCATTACTACCAGGATGCTCAGGAACCACAACAACAAAACCCGACCGAGCTAAATATTGAGCCAAATACGCAAAACTCGCGCGGTCAGACCCCAGTCCATGAGAAATAACAACAACAGGGCGCCGACCAGACGTTACAGGCACATAAACATCAGTATTAATTACCCGGTTACGAGACACATCATTAAAATTAAAAGTAATCTTCTGCACTCGAAAACGCCTCGTAGTAACCCCCGTCGTAACCCCCGTCGTAACCCCCGTCGTAACCCCCGTTGTAAGCACTTCAGTGCTTCCCGCCTCTTCCCTCGACTCTTGATTAATCAAAGCAACCGCATTTTGAGTCTGATTAATTAAAATCTGAACAGATTCGGCAATCTCCTGAGTACGAGATAAATTAATCGAAATAGCATTAGAAGAATAATTCCGAAAAACATCAAGCAAAGTAAACCCTTGCCCTTGTTTTTGCGCCGCCGAAACAATCAAAGCAGAACGAATAGCATAAAAACCATTTAGCCCAGACTCCAACTGAATAACATCCCCCAAACGTTCTAACAAAGTCTGACCAATAGCCGTATATAAAAACTGTGAAACCTCAATAGCACCAAGAGAAATAGGAGTAACTAAAAGTCGTCTTAACTGTTCTAGCTCCTTTTTATCAACATACCGAGCATAAGCAGCAAAATCTTCATCTATTTCACCAGTTCTAGCGAACAACTCCAAAGACTTAATTGGAATAGACCTTTGCAAAATTCCATAAGAAATATTTATCCGCTCGGCGCCAAACGCAGGACGTACAGTTGGTACAAAATTGGCGCCAGCAGTCATCAAAGCTACCGACAACGATAATGACGACTTCAAAAATAATTTATTTAACATAATTTAATATAATTTGATAATATCGTAGGGTGCGTGGCGCCATGAAAAAATCCAAACGTAGTTACAAGACCTCAAGCGCCACGCACCAAAATATAATTCTCAATACAACAAATCATAAAATCTTATAATTAATTATATCTCTATCAATAGTACTATTATACAAAATTAATCTACTCTACTAGTAGTATTTCTTTTTATCTAAGGCACTGCACAGGCAAGATGCCTGTGCTACCTGCCTGTGTCATAGTATTACATTTATAGGTGTAAAATTTGTCTGAGAGTAACAGAAAATTGATACTTAAAAACTAACAATGTTAAGTATTTGCTGTTGCTTGAGCGCATATTATGGGTAAAAAATTTGCCACTATAGATGGAAACGAAGCGGTTGCTCGTGTAGCTTACCGTTTGAACGAAGTAATTGCTATTTATCCAATAACACCTTCTTCAGCTATTGGAGAATGGACAGATGCTTGGTCTGCTGACAACCGTACAAATTTATGGGGTACTGTTCCTAGTGTTATTGAAATGCAAAGTGAAGGTGGCGCCGTTGCTGCTGCACATGGCGCCTTGCAAGCTGGTTCACTAACAACAACTTTCACCTCATCACAAGGGTTGTTGTTAATGATTCCCAACTTATATAAAATTGCTGGTGAACTAACAAGTATTGTTGTTCACGTTGCTGCACGCGCGCTTGCTACTCATGCATTATCAATATTTGGCGACCATAGTGATGTAATGGCAGCGCGGGCAACTGGGTTTGTGATGCTATGTTCTGCTTCAGTACAAGAAGCACATGATTTTGCTTTAATAGCTCAAGCTGCTACTCTCAAAGCACGAGTTAGTTTTATGCATTTCTTTGATGGTTTCCGTACTTCTCATGAAGTGCAGAAAGTAGAATTATTACAAGATGAACATTTAAAAGCTTTAATAGATGAAGATTTAATTTTGGCACACCGTGCGCGCGCTTTAACTCCCGACCGTCCTGTGTTACGTGGTACAGCCCAAAACCCAGATGTATATTTTCAATCTAGAGAAGGCGCCAATCTTTATTATCAAGCTTGTCCAGATATTGTTCAGCAAGTAATGGATGATTTTGGCAAGCGTACAGCCCGATATTACAAAATATATGAATATCACGGCGCCAGTGATGCTACTTCAGTTATCGTTATTATGGGGTCGGGATGTGAAACAGTACACGAAACAGTAGATTATTTAAATACGCGCGGTGAAAAAGTTGGTGTTATAAAAGTGCGGTTATATCGTCCCTTCGACGTACAAAAATTTGTAGATGTATTACCCAGTACTGTAAAATCTATAGCTGTTCTTGACCGTACCAAAGAACCCGGAAGTGCTGGAGAGCCACTTTATTTAGATGTAGTCACCGCTATTCACGAAGCTTGGTCACTCAGCACTCAGCACTCAGCACTCAGCACTCCTAAAATAATTGGTGGTCGTTATGGATTATCTTCAAAAGAATTCACACCCACAATGGTAAAAGCTGTTTTTGATAACTTAACGAGCGAACAGCCAAAAAACCATTTCACTTTAGGTATTAATGATGATGTTAGTTATACTTCGTTGCCTTTAAATACAAACTTTTCTACCGAGTCAGATAAAGTAGTTCGTGCGATGTTCTACGGACTTGGGTCAGATGGTACTGTCGGCGCCAATAAAAATTCTATCAAAATTATTGGCGAAGAAACAGATAATTATGCTCAGGGTTACTTTGTCTATGACTCGAAAAAATCTGGTTCAATGACAGTATCCCACTTACGCTTTGGTAGTACACCTATTCGTTCAACGTATCTTATAGATAAAGCTAATTTTATCGGGTGTCATCAATGGGTATTTCTAGAGCGTGTGAATATTCTCAAAGATGCTAATAATGGCGCCACTTTTTTAGTTAACAGTCCTTACGATAGTAATTCTGTATGGGAACACATTCCAACATCAGTTCAACAGCAAATTATCGATAAGCAACTTAAACTGTATGTCATTGATGCAAATAAAGTTGCCCGTAATAGCGGTATGGGTGGACGCATCAACACTATTATGCAGGTTTGCTTCTTTGCTTTAGCGGGTGTGTTACCCCAAAACGAAGCTATCGCCAAAATTAAACAAGCTATAGAAAAAACTTACGGTAAAAAAGGTGCCGATGTTGTTCGCAAAAATTTAGATGCAGTTGATAACACCTTAAATAATCTTCAAAAAGTAAATATCCCCAATTTAATCTTTAATCAAAAATCAAAAATCGAAAATCTAGTGAGTGCGCCAGAGTTTGTTCGCGATGTACTTGGTAAAATGATGATTTGGGAAGGCGATAATTTACCTGTGAGTGCATTACCCGCAGATGGCACCTTCCCCACAGGGACAGCAAAATGGGAAAAACGTGACGTAGCAGAAAATATACCAGTATGGGATACAAATTTGTGCATCCAATGCAGTAAATGCGTTATAGTTTGTCCTCATGCGGCAATACGTAGTAAAGCTTATGACCCAAGTGAGTTAGTTAAGGCGCCTGCAACTTTCAAGTCAACTAATGCCAAAGACAAAGACTTTGCTGGTGATAAATTTACCATTCAAGTGGCGCCATCAGATTGTACAGGATGTGGTATCTGTGTTGAAGTATGTCCAGCTAGAGACAAAACACAACTCGAACGCAAAGCCATAAACATGGAACCACAGCTACCTTTGCGTACACAAGAATCTGAAAATTGGGATTTCTTTTTAAACTTACCACTACCCGACCGTACTAAACTCAAATTAAACCAAATTCGTCAGCAACAATTCCAAGAACCATTATTTGAATTTTCTGGCGCCTGTGGAGGATGTGGTGAAACTCCCTACTTAAAGCTACTAACACAACTATTTGGCGATAGAGCAATGATAGCCAATGCTACAGGATGTTCATCTATATATGGAGGAAACTTACCGACAACTCCTTGGACGAAAAATGCTGAAGGTAGAGGTCCTGCTTGGTCGAATAACTTATTTGAAGATAACGCGGAATTTGGCTTTGGTTTTCGTCTTGCTTTAGATAAACACGCAGAATATGCAGCAGAGCTATTAAAAAAATGGGCAGAAACAGGAGACAAAGAGCTAGTAAAATCAATATTAAACGCTTCGCAAAACACCGAAGCTGATATATACGAACAACGTCAACGAGTAGAATTATTAAAGCAAAAGCTTGAAAATGCCAATCATCTAAAATCCCTTGCTGATTATCTCGTTCGTAAAAGTGTTTGGATAGTAGGTGGTGATGGATGGGCGTATGATATAGACTTTGGTGGACTTGACCACATACTCGCTAGTGGTCGTAATGTAAATGTCCTAGTAATGGATACAGAAGTATATTCTAATACAGGTGGGCAATCATCTAAATCAACACCAAAAGGCGCCGTTGCTAAATTTGCAGCTAGTGGTAAACCTGCGGCAAAAAAAGACCTCGGTTTAATTGCGATGACCTACGGTAATATATATGTCGCCAGCGTAGCAATAGGTGCCCGTGATGAGCATACACTTAGGGCTTTTATTGAAGCAGAAGCATATGATGGCCCATCATTAATAATTGCTTACAGTCACTGCATTGCCCACGGTATCAACATGACAACAGCAATGAGCCACCAAAAAAGCCTTGTTGATAGTGGACGGTGGTTATTATACCGCTACAACCCCGACTTACTAAAACAAGGTAAAAAGCCTTTATTGTTAGACATGCAAAAACCCAAACAACCTGTAGAACAATCAATGTACCAAGAAAACCGCTTCAAAATGTTGACTAAATCTAAACCCGAACTAGCTAAACGCTTACTAAATGAAGCACAAGCTGAAGTTAACGCGCGTTGGAAAATGTACGAATATTTAGCTCAATTGTAAGGTGGGCAGTGCCCACCCTACTGCTACATACTACTCCTCAGCGCCTGCTGTAAAGGCAGTTGTCTTGCCGCGTTTAGCAAGCATTTCACCCCGCAGTTGGTCAGGGGTGATACCTCTTTTTTCAGCAAGGTATTTTATCCTTTGTTCAATATCTGGTATTCGTTCATTGAGTTTTTCGGATAGTAAGCTTTGTGCTTGCTGGACTCTGGTACGGTTGCTTAGTTCCGCATCAATATCTAGCAGGTCATCAAAAAATTCTCCCAAAGCTGGGATTTGTAAGCGCTCTTCTCGGCGTTGATTCATTGTAAAGGTAAATTAAACACCTTTACTATTGAATCAAACATGTGACAAATTGGAATCGGTACTATAGCTTTTCGTAGGCACCTAAAATAATCTCTTCTGTTTCCTGCCAATTTATACACTGGTCTGTCACAGAAACACCGTATTTCAAGTCTTCTAGGTTACTAGGTATTGGTTGATTACCCTCAGATAAATGTGACTCTAGCATCATCCCCACTATTGAGTTATTCCCATCTACAATCTGTTGAATCACATTTTCAAAGACAGCACCTTGTAATTTATAATCTTTGTTTGAATTCCCGTGACTACAGTCTATGACAATAGCTGGTGAGACTTTAGCTTCTTTTAGCTTTGTTTCTACACGCGCAATATTTGCCGCATGGTAGTTAGGTTGACCGTTGCCACCTCGTAGAATAATATGTCCGTGGGTATTTCCTTTCGTTTTAAATACGCTGACTTGTCCTTGCTGATTTATTCCTAAGAAATTATGCGGACTTTTAGCTGCTTGCATTGCATTTAAAGCTACCATAATATTCCCATCTGTACCATTTTTAAAACCAACTGGCATCGAAAGTCCACTCGCTAACTCTCGGTGCGTTTGTGACTCGGTAGTGCGGGCGCCAATTGCAGACCATGCCACAAGTTCGCTGATATATTGAGGTACAATCGGGTCAAGAGCTTCTGTACCCGACGGCAATCCTAATTCCGCAATGTGAATTAGCAAACTACGCGCTATTAATAACCCTTTTTCTAAATGGAAAGAATCATCCATATCAGGGTCATTAATTAAACCTTTCCATCCAACTGTCGTGCGAGGTTTTTCAAAGTAAACTCGCATAATCAATAAAAGCTTATCTTGTACCTTTTCTGCCAAAACCTTTAATTTCTCTGAATATTCAAGAGCAGCTTTTGTATCATGAATTGAACATGGCCCGACTACTACAAATTTTCTTCTATCTTGAAAGTCTAAGATATTCTTGATTTCTTGTCTAAATTTTAAAATATTTTGTTCTGCTGATTCTGTTAAAGGTACTTTGGCTTTTAACTCATCAGGCGTTAATAATACATCAGAGCTTTCAATATGAATATTATTGATTAAATTGTCATGCATGTTTGACATATTTTTCATGCTCACTTGAGGTAGTGCGTGAATGTTGGAGTGTTACGATTATAGATTAATTTGTCGAGCAAAAGATAATCCCCCCTTGCCCGTTGGGGGGGATAAAATCCAAATCAATATTAAGGGGATGTTACAATTGTATTGTAAATCTAATTTTTCGTAACATAATGTAATATTGGTTCAGATGTGCTAAAAAAAAGGCTATTTATCCTTCATCTCCAGGTTTATACTGAATACTACCTTCAGTAAAAGCAGTGACTTTACCTCGTTTGGCAAGAATTTCGCCCCACATTTGATTAAAGGTAATACCCCTTTTATCAGCGAGGTATTGAATCCTGTCTTTAATACCTAATAATCGGTCTTGAAGCCTTTCAGATATTAGACTTTGCGCTTGCTGAACCTTGGTGCGGTTGCTGAGTTCAGCGTCTATATCTAGTAAATCATCGTAATATTCCCCCAAAGCAGGAATTTGTAGCCGTTCTAAACGGTCTTCCCGTCGCTGATTCATCGATGTAAATTTTAAGGTACTTTTGTTACTATTCAACCTTATAAGGAAAAAGTCAAATCAGTAATATTTTTTACATCAATATTGACTCAAATGATTTTCACTAAAAATTCATTAATGAGTCGTTTCCGATTATTATAGAAGATGTAGCCAGACGACTGCATTAAGGTGTCCAGCCAAGCAATGCAGTCGCGAGGCTACCCTTTCCACGTTTGAAAAGGTTGTCTATCTATCATGACTAAATTTGAACTGATTTACAACTGTACACACCAGTATGACAAACAAACGATTTGCAACAGCAATATTATCCGTCGTGCTATCGACTCAAGTCATGCTGAGGAGTTAATAGCTGGCGCCAGTAGGCACGCTGTAGTCGCTGTTGCTTCACCTTTAGCTTGTCCTGTTCAGCTAGGAGCGAATAAAATTAGCGCTTATGTAGAAAAAATGGGCTTCTACCTAGGAGCAGGCGCTGACTAAGAAACCGGGCTTCTAGAAAAATTACAATTATAACCCAAAATATTCTTTTAAGAAGCCCGGTTTCTGGTTTTTATCAAAAGTTTCCCATCACTTCATGCGCCCTTAACTACAACACAGTAGCCAAGGGCGGTTTCTTAACCTGTAAATTCTTGATACTTTCCGGTGTATTCGGATGTTTAAAAATTAGATTCGCAATTTCGTAATTTCCAATGATATATTTTTCTATATTTATATGTTTCGCAATATATTCGATAATAGATGGCGCCGTAGTTTTCGATTCAACAAGATGTAAAAAAATTTCTATACGCTCGGTTCTAACAGCAATGTTTTGTAACTCTAGTGATAGTAATTTATTATACCTAAAAATTGAACTATGAAATTTTATAAACCAATTAGTTACAAGTAAAGGGTCTTCAAGTATGAGCAAAGGCATAACAGGGTTATCAAACACAATATCAGCCATATTCGGCTCTTTGGCAAATAAATATTCGAGTAATTCGGTAGAAGTATTCGGATTACTACCAATTGCTTCTAATATCTGACGCTTATAACCGCGAACCTTATGCTCATCATAAATTTGATAAAGCTCATCTGGATGAGTGCAAGGGTCAGTTGCCTTTTCGAGAATATCTTCAATATACATAACTATATATAATTCAAAATTACTACTTTGCTGCTAACATAAAAAAAGCCAATGACTTCAAAATATCAAAAATACAAAAAAATATCTAGAAACCTGGTTCCTGAAAATTAAAATCATAATTCAATCAAATTTAACTATTCATTGCTTTACAAACGATTCATGTTGGCGTAGTATTTAAATTATGTTAAAGCTTGCATTAAGGTGTCCAGCCAAGAAATGTAGCGTAAACTAACAACTTTTCACGTTATATAAGGATAAAATCATGACTAACGCGCAACCAGAAAATATCAACGTCAGATTAGAGCAAATGGATGAGCGGTTAGAGCTATTAGGAGATGAAATTGATTTGATACGTACAATCCAGAACGCGAACCGTAGAGAAACACGTTTCAATTCTCAGACGATAGGGAGGTTAGAGCGCAGTCTGGCTGAACTTGCGGATATTGCGCGCTTACATCAGCAAGCTTTAAAGGCCAATCAACAAAACATAGACCGTATATGGTTATATCTCGAAAGCCAGATACGAACAAACGGTAATGGTAATGCGGGATAGAATTTAGTTGAGATATTGGGTTGGGTTAGTACCCAACCTACGTGGAGAAGAATAATGCAAATAACTAAGCGCAATGTTGAGTTACGAGTTGACGATAGTTTGATGCGTGTTTATGTGGCAACTCCGAAACCACCAGGTCGTTACCCTGGTATTATTTTTTATAGTGATATTTATCAATTAGGCGGCGCCATGTTACGGGCAGTCAATTATTTAGCAGGGTTTGGGTATGTTGTAGCGGCGCCGGAAATTTTCCATCGTGTTGAACCTGTTGGTCAAGTTATTGAACCCGATGATATTGGCAGAATGCGAGGAAATGATGATGCGCGTCGCACTGCTATTGCTGAATATGATGCTGACTGTAAGGCTGTTTTGGAATTTCTTAAAAATGATGCTTCTGTAAATTCTGAGAAAATAGGCGCCTTTGGTTTTTGTATAGGAGGACACCTTGCTTTTAGAGCGGCTTTTCAAAGTGAAGTTAAAGCAACTGTATGTTGTTATCCTACAGGCATTCCGAGTGGAAAGTTGGGTGCGACTGTAGCAGATAGTATTGAGCGGTGTAATGAAATTAAAGGTGAGATGTTGGTAGTTTTCGGTACGCAAGACCCACATATTCCTGAAAATGACCGCCAAATAATTTTGAAGTCACTTTCTAATGCGAGTATACAGCATAAAGTTTTGTTGTATGATGCCGAACATACGTTTATGCGCGATGATGGGTATAGGTATGATTCGGAGCAATCAACACTTGCTTGGTTTGAAGTTATTACATTTTTAAAGCGTATATTTGGCAACGGATGATGAGCGGATGTAACGGATAGGTAATTTTAAATAACTCATCCGTTACATCCGTTTTATCCGTTGCCAGTTAGTTGATTTGAGGTTGACGAAAGCTATAAATATCTTTGAGTGCTGTCACCCAACCATCAGATACAGATTCGAGAATTTTTATACCTTTTTCTTTGGTAGCTGTTGTCGCATCTCCTATTACACCACTTTTACTTAGGTCGCGCGTTGTCCATGCAAAAGGTAATTTACCTTCTGGTGAAAGCAAACTACCTTCCGGTTGTTCGGGTGGATATTCCGTAACTGCACGCTCCATTTTTACTTGTTCGGGTAAAAGTGCCAAAATTATACTCGTCTCTAAATCTCCTGCGTGCATTCCTAGCTGTGCTTCTTTGGGTGTTACTAGTTCTTTAGAAATATGTGGCACACGCCATGTAAATAATGGAAATACAATAAAATCACTATATTTGACGTGTAAATCTCGTGCGACCATTTGCATCACTTGTGGTTGTCCACCATGCGAATTCATTAGTACTAATTTTCTAAATCCTGCGCGGTATAAGCTATCTCCGACTTCCATGAGTGTAGCAGAGAGCGTTTCTGTACTTAAAGTAATAGTTCCAGGAAAATGCCAATGCTCATTTGATTTACCGTAGTAAAGGGATGGCATTGCATAAGCAGGAACGCTCTTATCAAGTTTTTCGAGCGCTTTTCCTAATACTCCCATGCCAATTGCAGCATCCACAATTAATGGTAGATGTGGGCCATGTTGTTCTATAGCTCCTACAGGTTGAATGATTACCACATTTTCTTTATTGGGCATTGACTCGATATCTGTCCAGGTTAAATACGGGAAAAAACGCTTAGGAGGGATAAAACTATGCATAGGGGTATATATATATATAATCCTTAACTCAAATTTTACTTGGGTTTGTCAAATTTAATAACATAGTACAGAAGGAGAACAAATTTCAATGACTGACACAAATGCATCTACTCGCACTTTATCTATAGATATTGGTGGAAGCGGTATAAAAGTAATGGTCTTAGATGAAACTGGCAACCCATTAACCGAACGTATACGTTTAGATACTCCACAACCTCCAACACCAGAAGCTGTAATGAATACCATAGCCCAATTAGTAACATCAGTTGGAGAGTTTGATAGAATTTCTGCGGGGTTTCCGGGTGTAGTGCGTGCTGGAGTAATAGAAACAGCCGTTAACTTACATCCTGACTGGGTAGGATATAATTTAGGAACTGCATTATCAAAGCAATTTCAAAAACCCGCGCGAGTTATAAACGACGCTGACATGCAGGGATTAGGTGCCATCGCGGGTAAAGGAGTAGAATTAGTAATTACCCTAGGAACCGGATTTGGGTCAGCATTATTTTTAGATGGTAAATTAGTACCCAACCTGGAAATGGGACATCATCGCTTCCGAAAAGGAGAAAGCTATGAAGAACAACTTGGAAGAGCAGCGCTAGAAAAAGTCGGGGAAGCAAAATGGAACGAAAGACTAGCAAAAGCAATAGCCTCACTAGAACATTTATTTAACTATGATTATCTATATATAGGTGGTGGAGAAGCTAAACTAGTTAAAATTAAACTACCAGAAAACACCAAAGTAATTTCCAACCTCAATGGTTTACTAGGTGGCATAAATTTGTGGAAAGATTAATTGTACATCTTGTGAAATGGCTATCTTGTAGAATGGCTATCTTGTGGAATGGCTATCTTGTGGAATGGCTATCTTGTGGAATGGGCATCCTTGCCCGTTCTTCATCTAGTTCTATATTAAGGGCGGGCAGGGATGCCCGCTCCACAAGAGTAATTCTAGTTACACTACTCTTTGAAATCCCTTAAACTCAACTTTTTCTAACTGTGGGTCAACTTGATTTAAATGCTGCTCTAAAATTTCTAAATTCCGAATATTAGACTTATAAAAAGCATCAAATATATCACCTATAAAAGGAACACTACCAACAACAGATTCCAAACCAACATTAAAAATCATCTTACCCAACATATCTTGAGGAAGATTAAACCGCATAGCTAAATATATAATATAAGCCGACACAACAGTACTTATCAAATCACCCAGCCCAGGAACTAAACCAATAATGGGGTCTAAACCAAAGCGAAACTTAGTACCGGGAATGCCAAAAGCAGTATCCATCAGTCGGCTGAATTTGCGGATACGATTAAGAGTTTCTAGTTTTTTAGTAATATCCATAATAAATTAATACTCCATTATTAAACATATAAAGTCTTGTACCATTAGAAATAATTTTAAAGTGAAAACGCATCTCACTTAGGTTCGGTTCGTTGTATATACATTGACGTAATAACCCCCCTCAATTAATTGAACACATGCGATAGTATTTATGTTCACCACGTCTTTGATATTCTCGATACATTATCGATAATTGAAAAAGCCTCAAGTACACAAAAACTCAATCAATCACTGTGCCACGATAGGAGAGGCAGACATGAAAGGAAATCTGCAACAAGTGTCAAATGATTATTTCGCGCGCGACAGTGGAGTTGGGCAAAGTATGTCAAAAGCCTCGGAGCAGCTACTTGATGCATATTCGCAGGCAGTAATTAGCGTCGTACAAAAGGTAAGTCCCGCAGTTGTCAACATCGACGTGCAACGGCAAGTAACTGGACGTAACCGAAATTCTCCACAAACTCAAGAATTACAGGGTAACGGTTCTGGGTTTATCTTCACACCAGATGGATATATTCTTACCAACTCTCACGTTGTTAACGGCGCCACCAAAATCGAGGTTACACTATCAGATGGTCGTAAAATAGGCGCCCAATTAATAGGAGATGACCCAGACACAGACCTAGCGGTTATCAGAATTAATGCACCAAATTTAATTTCGGCACGTTTAGGTGACTCCGAAACCCTCCAAGTTGGTCAACTCGCAATCGCAATTGGTAATCCCTACGGATTTCAAGCCACAGTTACCAGTGGTGTAATTAGTGCAACCGGACGTTCATTCAGAAGTCGTTCAGGTCGGTTAATAGACAACATGATACAAACCGATGCAGCACTAAACCCAGGTAACTCAGGTGGACCACTTGTGACATCCCACGGAGAAGTAATAGGAATAAACACAGCGGTAATATTATCTGCCCAAGGACTATGCTTTGCCGTACCAATAAACACAGCAAAACTAATCATTCCAGCACTACTCAAAGACGGGAAAGTTAGACGTGGTTACATAGGTATAGGAGGACAAAACGTAGAACTACCAAGGCGCCTCGTTTTATACCATGAACTTAACAAAGAACGAGGCATATTAATCATATCAACCGAAACCAAAAGCCCAGCACAAAAAGCAGGACTTCGAGAAGGAGATGTAATAGTAGGATTTAACAGCCAACCCATAGCAAGCGTTGACGAACTACATAAATTTCTAACTCACGAACGAGTGGGCGCCCGCACCTTTATTACCATCTTACGTCAAAACCAAAAACTAGTCCTAGAAATCATCCCCGAAGAATCACCCACTCTCACCTAACACACACAAAACACCATCGTAATAAGCACTTTAGTGCTTCCCTTGCAGAGACGTTACACATAACGTCTCTACATTTGCCCCTTAGCTAGTTGAACAAGTAAATTCACAATTCGCTAAATAATAATTAATAATCCATCTATATCTAGCCTCAGAGATAACATAAGAATAATGGCTGGAATTTACACTAGGTAGAAAAGCATGGGACGTTTAAATCCATTCTCGTTACAACTACAGATTACCCGCATGTTCGAGCAAGGGCAATCATTCTTTGCCACCACAAAAGTACATGACTGGTTGAAAGAACATGGACATGAACCAAATGATTATGACATTACTTTTAAACAAAAGCCGGCGCCTCCTGGTTCTAAGTCTGTGATGGTAGTAGAAATTGAGTTCCAGCGAAAAGACGGACTACCTGTTGACCCTTGGTTAGTTGAACAAGCTAATTTAGAAGCAGGATAGTGAGAATTTTTCAGGAGGTGCGTGAAAACACTGAATTTTGCGTCTTGGTAATGATTTTTCAAGCTTTCACGCACCCTACACTTACTGGTTTTCTGCTAAGAATTTACAAGTGTTGTCGTTCCTAATTGATTTGTAAAAAATGATGCTTATGTAACGAACCGCAAAGGGCGAGTGATTTAGGATTGCTATTTTAAAATAAATATAATCATTATTAAATACTTTGCTAACAAGTTGGGGGAGTCCCCCAGGAGATCAAGCTTCCCTTAACTGCGGAAACCTAGTATTTGCAAGCTTTATAACCATTTTTATCAAAATTAGCTTCGGGGAAGACAATTTGGGTACTTTATATTTACGAAGGTGGTTCGCGGGACTATGGCATGACTTCCGTACCAGTCTATTAAACTGTCTCACAAAGTCGTACCGACATTCCCCGAACTGCTTTCCCTTTTAATTATTTATATTTGACCTCCGTTATATTTCAATGGTCCCAAAATTGCATGGGAAGAATATTCGAGGTATGCACT
>ERZ1066124.119-NODE-119-length-77830-cov-27.008537_pt1 | contig 77830 bp, 72 predicted proteins | sample MGYA00382771_ERZ1066124 | MGnify/ENA primary metagenome ERZ1066124 (study PRJEB33369, sample SAMEA5778354) | biofilm metagenome | biome: Industrial cooling water; feature: Water cooling tower basin; material: Biofilm | place: United Arab Emirates | collected... | reverse complement strand
TTTGCAGCGTTGCCACGTCTGTCTTGTTGGAATCGTATGTGACTGTTGCTTGTTCGGTTCCAAAGTTAACACTGGCATGGCTTACCCCAGGAATAGAGCGAATGGCATCTTCAATGTTGTTAGCACAAGAGGCACAGCTCATGCCTCTGAGTTTCAGTGTGACGTTATCCATATTAAGATTGCTTTTTATTGGAACTGTTAACTTGTAACTGCTTAAGCTGCGGGATATCCCACAGCAGCGATCGCTCCTTTAATTTCTGCTTCCGAGTGCTGTGTATCGATCCTGACCATTTTTGTTTTCGTGTTAGCTTCTACTTTTGCCATTGCGTCAACAGTTTTAATGGCTTTAGTGACAGTATTGACACAAGCAGCACAGGCAAGTTTAGGAACTTTCAGTTGTAGTGACATTCGCCGACTCCATGAAGTGACTAAATCTATTGTGAATTCTCCAGTTAACTAGAGAGTCAAGGGGGTGGAGAAAGAATTTTTATGAGGATAAAAAGTAGGAGCTTGGTTAGCTAAAAACCAAGCTCCATCCCAAAACTAGTAATATCCTAGCTGCCGATCTTACTAAGTTAACTAGGGTTGTTCATTGCTTGGAGCAACTGCTGCATTTGGGCAATTTCAGCACTTTGACTCTCAATAATGTTTTGAGCTAAGTTACGAATTTCACGGTGTTGGGCGCTGTTAACAACCAAGCCAGCCATCATTGTTGCCGTTCGGTGATGGCGAGTCATTTGACGGAGAAATTCTCGATCGAAATCCTGGGCATTTTCCAGTGCTTCCATCATTTCCCTATCCATCATCTCCATCTGCATCATGGCTTGCATCATTGACTCATCCATCCCACTATCCATTCTCATGTTCATTTCAGTAGTAGGTACTTCAGTGCCATACCACTGTTTATACCAAGTTTGCATCTGCTCGATTTCACGAGTTTGCTCTTCGATGATAGACTGAGCCAGCTTTCTAACTTCTGGGCTTTTGGCTCGGCTTAAAGCCATTTGGGCCATTTCATTAGCACTTTGATGGTGAGGAATCATCATTTCGATAAAAGGCTTATCTACTTCAGTCCTCATATCCATCCTACGCTCAGCCGAACGAGGGAGCTGCGCCTGGATCTGCTCTTGGGCTTTAGCTCTGTCGGTGAGAGAAAAAGCTGTAATAGAGGCGCTTGTCAGTAAAGCAACAAGACTGTAGATAAAAAACTTTGTGTTTTTGTCCATTTTTGTTTGAATGATATTCAAATCGCAGATAAGTTTGGTACTTTTGCTACTTTTTAGTGTGAATAGCTTTAAGTCAAAGCTTTTTGTGCGGTTGACTAAAGAGTCAAGCGGTGAGGTAGATCTGTTCGCAACAATTTGTGGCAAGAGTTAAAGATATGTGGTTCCAAAATCTGTAGCGATCGCAGTTGTTGCATACGATAGTACTGCCCTTAAAATATCTTTCCCTGTGAAGCAATTCGGGCAGTACTAATCGTGCTCAACTTCCCTGCTTTAGGATAGTTAAGCTATGCCTGCAACGCTAGCAACCTTACGGTATTCCTCAACAGCACGCCGACAAGCTTGAGCGCATTTTTGACAATGGGGGTTATCTTTGTGCTTCTCGCATTCAGTGGCACATGCTTCGCAGATTTCGATACAGGAGCGAACGATTTGAGGAATGAAGCGCGAGCCACGGCTGATGTAAGCAGCAGAAGCCCAGCAAATATCTGCACAATCGCGGCAGACGCGAGCGCATTCTGGCATACTGCCGAGACACGCATCTGCACAGTGTTCGCATTCATAGGCGCAGTGAACGGCAGCATCTATAATTGATTGGTAATCTTGATGCGGCATGAGAACTCTCCTAGCACTTAAGTATTAACTTCACGATCGAGCTTAGAGTCTCTAGTTAGCTGGAGAATCAAGGCGATTGAGTACTACTAGAGACAGATTTTGGCGCTCGTGGTAATGCGTCTGCCTCTTGGATGGGCAGACGGCAAAGACAGTTTTTACGCAGCCATAGCTGTAGCCATTTGACGGCAGGACTCGGCGCAACGGCGGCAGGACTGAGCGCAACGCTTGCAGTGGTCGTGGTCGTGCTTTTCGCACTCAGCCGCACAGCGATCGCAAGCCTCGGCACAAACGCTGCATAACTGACCGTGGAGGTCGGAGTTACGGGACATAAAACGAGCGCAGATATCGCAAGTGTCAGCACAATCGCGGCACAGCTTGATACATTGAGCCATCATTTGTACCATGTCGCTATCTAAGCAGGCAGTGGCACAGTTTTCACACTCGCGCAGGCAATCAAGACAAGCTTGAATGCAAGTTTCAAGTTGGGATTGGTGAGATTGAGCAGTTGTCATAAGTTTCCTCCGAAAGCTTTAAAAACAAAATGAAGCAGTCATTATGCTTCTGTAGCTTCACTTTAGAAAGTGGCAAACGCGCTCGCGTCTCTCTAATGGTATGGAGTAAATTTCTTACTGTAGAGATACAGCAATTTCATCCAAATTTCATCTCCATGTGCATATCTATTTTAGCTAATACACGATCGCGAAGATTTCACGCTAATTTCATTTCCATGTGAGAACCTGGAGATATAAGAATAATGAGTAACGGGTGTTAGCAAGAAGACATTAACTTAATTACCACTTTTGTATGACTAATACACGTTCTAAAAGCATTACTAATAAAAAAGCTATTGCTCTACTGGTAGCTACTACTATAGTCGTTATATTCCTACCAAAATTAACCGATCGCATTGCCAGTTTCTTTTCTGCTCTTACCTTAAGAACCAACAATATCGTCACTGCACCCAAGCTAAAGCAAGCCGTTCAAATCTACAGCAAGCCAGAACAGCTAGGTAACGGAGTTATTCGCTCCTTTGTCACGCTTGATGCTAAGAAAAATCCCTCCACAATTGGCGTTACTTTTACTAAGGAAGCACTGTCGAATCTACCAGCAACACCCCGCGAATACGAGCTTTCGCTACCGCCAGAAGCTTCTGCTTCAGCATTTCGCTATGTTGTCATCACTTGGAATCCGCAAGGGCATCAACCGCTTGATGTATATAATCCTCCTCACTTTGACTTTCACTTCTACTCGCTGGGTGCTGAGGAACGAAAGAAAATTACGGCAAATGGGGACGATTTGATTAAGGTATACAAGGCACCCTTAAAGAGATCGCTTCCAACAGATTACATTCCAGAGCCTACCAATCCTGCTCCTGGAGAAGGAAGGCATTGGGTTGACAGCAAATCGTCAGAATTTCGGGGTTTACCCTTCACTAAGACGTTCATCTACGGAACATACAACGGAGAAATAGTCTTTGGAGAACCGATGCTGACCAAATCTTGGTTAGAAACACAACCAAATTTTACCGAAGCTATAAAACTTCCAGAAGCATATTCTAAGAATGCCTACTATCCCACTTCATATAGCGTTAAATACGATCGAACACAGCAAGCTTATACCGTGTCTCTCGATCGATTGATGTTTCGTTCTTCAAAATCTTTCTAAGATAAGAGTTAAGCGATCGTCCACATAAGACGAGCGCAGCTCTTTTTGGTAGGAAAGTATAAGCTTCAAGACAAGCAAAAAGGCTGAAGTTTATATCTTCAATGTTGAAATACTTTTTACTTGAGTTAGCAATGAAGCTGATATTACTTTCTAAAATCCAAATTCTTGCTTCAGCTGAGCGACCCAAGTTTTGATGCGCTCATCTGTTAAGTCTGATTGATTATCTTCATCTAATGCCAAACCGACAAACTTGCCATCGCGTAAGGCTTTAGAATCAGTAAATTCGTAACCATCTGTAGACCAATAGCCGACTGTTTCGCCACCTCGTTCGACAATTTTTTCTTCTAACATGCCCATAGCATCTTGAAAAGTGTCGGGATAGCCTACTTGGTCGCCTTCACCAAAATACGCTACTTTCTTACCCGTGAAATCAATGGTATCTAATTCGTCAAAAAAGTTTTCCCAATCGCTTTGCAACTCGCCAACGTTCCAGGTAGGGCAACCGATGATGATGTAGTTATAGCCTTCAAAATCGCTGGTTTCAGCCTTGGAAATGTCATTTAAGTCAACAACACTGTCACCGCCAAACTCTTTTTGAATTGTTTCTGCCGCAGTTTGCGTGTTGCTGGTTTGAGTTCCGTAAAATAAACCTATCTTTGCCATTATTTTTCCTCCCTTCTAGTTGGTATTAGAAATATTTGCATCGTAATCCGCAAGCGTAACTGTAAACCTCTCTATTGTTTACGTACTTGACAGATAAAAGCTTCCTCCATAAGAGAGAGCAGATTTTTAAGGGAGTTATGAGGAAAAAGACAAGCAAGATACTTCTATTGCATTAAACCTTTAGGCATAATTAGCTTGCACTATTGCAATAAAATTCAAAACGTTTATTTTCTAAAATAGAGAATTACAAATATATGTTTCCTCGCTCTTTTACATGGTTATTATTTCTATCCTTCGATAGATAACGATTTCATGCTAATTTCATTCTGATATGCATGGCTATTTTGAAGTCTCACTTATTAGGAATTTCATACTCATTTCATTTCTTAGTGAAAAAATTAAGTATAGAAGAACCTATCGCTGGTAGAAATTTGCCAGTAATACTGTTATGGGCTTTGATTACGACCTATTTATAATTGGTGCAGGTCCTGGAGGTATTGCAGCTGCTAGACGTGCTGCTGAATACGGTGCCCGCGTAGCAATTTCAGAACGCGACCGAGTAGGCGGCACTTGTGTTGTTCATGGCTGTATTCCTGAGAAACTAATGGTCTATGCTGCTAGTTTCTCCCATGTTTTTGAAGATGCTGACGAATATGGATGGGGCAAAGTTCATCGCCGCGTCAATTGGGATCGATTTATGGCGGCTAAAGACCGAGCGATCGAGCATTTGAGTCAGTTGCATATTCAGCATCTTCAAGAAGCAGGAGTTGAACTGATTTACGGAAATACCAAGTTTTTAGATGCTAGTACTTTGGATATTGAAGGACGCAAAGTTACTGCTGACAAAATTTTGATTGCCGTGGGTAGGGAAGCTGTTAAGCCAGACATCCCAGGAATCGAATACGCCATAACATCGCGGCAAATGTTTGAACTCAAACAGCAACCAGAGCATATTGCAATTATTGGCAGCGACCAAATCGCCGTGAAGTTTGCTGGGAGTATGAATGGTTTGATCTCAAAAGTCACTTTAGTCGTACCTGAAGACCGCATTCTACCAGGTCGAGATGAAGATCTTCGTACTAACGTTCAAGAAAGCATGACAAAGAACGGTATTCAAATTTTTTGCAATACAAAAGTCAAAAAAATTGAAAGAGTAGGAGATAGTTTACGTTTGAGTTTGTCAGGAGACGATCGAGACACTATAACTGTAGATACCGTCCTTTGTGTCATGGGTCGCGTCCCTAATTTAAGCGGTCTCGATTTGGAGAAGGCAGGCGTTGCCGTCAATCGAGACGCGATCGCTGTAGACGAGTACAGCTATACCAACAAAGCAAATATCTATGCAGTTGGAGATTGTACGAACCGTCCCCACTGGACTCCAGTTGCTATTGCTTCTGGTCGCGCTTTTGCCGATACTGTCTTTGGCAAACAACCCCGAACCGTGAGTTTTGAGTGCATTCCCTCAGCAGTTTCTTCTCAACCCGAAGCTGCTACTGTAGGTTTGACTGAAGCGGAGGCACGGGAAAAATTTGGGGAAGCTGTATGCTGCTATTCTCATAGATTTCAACCCCTTTTTGACAGTATTGCCGAACCAGAACAGAAAACTCTAATCAAATTAGTGGTCGATCGCAACACAGATCGAGTGTTGGGCGCTCATATGGTAGGTGAGTATGCTGCCGAGATTATTCAATGTCTTGGACTTGCTATTCGCACGGGTGCGACCAAGAAAGACTTTGATGCAACAATTGGCATTCATCCCTCAGCTGCGGAAGAGTTTTTCACCCTGCGCTGAACTCAAATTTAATCGGATACTGGTTGGGGAATCGCGTTTCACTCAGGAAGCATAAAACACGATCGAAATTCCAACGCTTGAAACCTGGGCACTCCTCTTCTTATTTGAGGTGGATCGATGAACAACCTTTCATCTAACGCAGGAAAAGAACTTAGGCATGGAGCTGGCTATCAAAAACAGTTGGCATTGTACTGGTGCTTCTGGCACTGCTCGATATTTACTTCACTGCTTCAAATCTCGGTAGTGGTAACAGCTTGACGCTCGAATGCGTCCAAACGCTCGTCTGAATTCCGCGATCGTCCCATGACCTTTGTAAATCTACGTCTAGAAGGTAGACTCTACGATGCTATCCTGGCAATAACTCATTCTCTGAGTCTAAGCCGACGTAATAACATGGCATTAATCGAAACAACAACCGTCGAAACGCTCATGAAGATAGCACCCACTGCTGGAGATAATAAAATTCCGAAGGAGTAAGCGACTCCCGCAGCTAAAGGAATGCCAATGACGTTGTAACCCGTTGCCCAAAACAGATTTTGCAGCATTTTATTGTAGGTCGCTTTTGCCAACTTCAATGCATAGGTGGCATCGAGAGGACTACTATTGATTAATACCAAATCTGCGGATTCGATCGCGACATTGGTTCCAGCCCCGATCGCCAGTCCTAAATCTGCCTCAGTGAGAGCAGGTGCATCATTAATCCCATCTCCCACAAAAGCTGTTGGTTTTTCGGCTTTGAGTCTGCGGATAATTGAGGCTTTATCTTGTGGTAGCACGCGAGCATAGTAGCGATCGATGTTTAAATCCTCAGCAACGGTCTTGGCAACTGCTTCTGCATCGCCCGTAATCATCACCACTTGCACATCCATTTCCTGCAATCTCGCGACAGCTTCTCTTGCAGATTCCCGCACTCGATCGGCTAATCCAAAGACAGCCAGCACTTGCCGCTCGTCCATGAGGACGATCGCGCTTTCTCCCCGCGACTCGCTTTGCTCTAATCCCGCTTGTAAGGCTGCTGGGAATGCTAGTTTTAATTCGCGCACCCATTCAGGTCTACCGACTCGATAACGTTGGTTGTCTACCGTGCCTTCCACACCGCTACCAGGATTTGCTTGAAAATCTTCGCCTTTTGTAAATTGAATCTGGCGACGATCTGCTTCCTGCACGATCGCTTGAGCCAGAGGATGTTCGGAGAGCGATTCTAGCGTTGCCGCAATTTCTAACGCTTTGAGTTCATCAATTTTATCTGTATAAATTCGTTGAACCCCAAATTGTCCTTCCGTTAACGTTCCAGTTTTATCGAACGCAATTGTTTGAATGTTTCTTGCTCGCTCAAACGCTTCTCGGCTGCGAACTAAAATCCCATGTTTCGCCGACATTGCTGTTGCATTAACAATTACGAGTGGAATCGCTAAGCCTAATGCGTGCGGACAAGCAATCACTAATACCGTTACAGCACGATTAATCGCAAAAGTACTATCAGGACCAAATGCCAGCCAAACAATGAAGGTCAGCGTTGCAACTGCGATCGCAATTAGCGTCAACCAATACGCTAATCGATCCGCTAATGCTTGATAGCGGCTTTTAGAGCTTTGCGCTTCCTCAACCAGGCGCATAATTTGACTGAGAGTAGTTTGTTCGCCCGTTCGAGTGACTTTCACGGTCAATGCGCCATCTCCATTTACGGCTCCGGCAACCACTTCATTGTTGACTTGCTTGGTGACTGGGCGGGATTCGCCAGTGAGAAAAGCTTCATTCACGCTAGAAGCACCTTCTGTGACTTCGCCATCGATCGGAATTTGTTCGCCAGGACGAACTAGAATTAAGTCATCGTGTTGTAGCGTATCGACCTGAACATCCTCAACTCGTCCATTGACCAAACGATGTGCCACGGTAGGCACGAGTTCTGCTAAATTCTCTAAGGCTCGACTTGCGCCCTGAACCGATGCCATTTCGATCCAGTGCCCTAGCAGCATGATGTCAACAAGTGTTACCAATTCCCAATAAAATGGTTCGCCTCTCAGTCCAAATGAAACAGCAAGACTGTAAATAAAGGCAACAGTGATGGCGAGCGCAATCAGCGTCATCATGCCAATCTTGCTGTGAAATTCACGCCATGCCCCTCGCAGAAAGACCCAACCGCCATAAAAGTAGATGACTGTGCTAAGAATCGGGGCAATCCACTCTGAACCAGGAAACGCGATCGCGCGATACCCAAACCACATTTGAAACATGGGCGCGTAGTACAGCACGGGTAAACTTAGCACTAGGCAGATGAAGAATCGTCGCTGAAAGATTTCTGGACTATGACCTGCGTGCTTATCGTGGTGGGAATGTTGCTGTCGAGCTTCATGCAAATCCTGACGGACATCAGCAAGCTGCCTCTGATGTTCGTCATGTCCAACGTATTCTTGCTGGGGTTGCTGATGCCCGTGATGCTCGCGATCGTGTTGCATAAGTCTCTCTATAAAAGTGCAGAAAAATGTAGATAGTTCAAGACTTTTAAAACAATGTATAAGAATTATCCATCTCAAGTCGTACGGGAAAAACTAGGTCTTCGGCACTAAAAAACGATTTGCTTGCTTGAAATGAAGAATAGTGATGGACAGATGTTGAATACTACCACCACTACATTATTATCTATATTCTCTAACGGGATGTACCAGGAGCAAGCAGTGATGGCTCAGGCTCCATAGATGATGACCCCGCTGGAGTAGCACCGTTGTATTGGATACCGTAAACCTCTCGAAGCATCCTTCGCAACTGCGTAATCTCACCTGCTTGTTGAATGACGACATTCGAGGCAAGTTCTATAAATTCATTATGATAGGCGCGATCGATAATTTCTCCAGCGAACTCGATCGCACCCCAGTGGTGTGAGGTTAATGTCTTCATAAACTCAATCTCGAACTTGCTACCATTTAGCGACTCCAACTGTTTCACGACATTTCTACCAAAATTGTTTGCGGTGGGTTGATAATTAATTCCATACCAATTATTCAACCACGATCGCATTGTTTGGATTTCTTGTTGTTGGGCTTCAATCACCTGCTCGCAAAGCGTTCTTAATTCGTTGCGCGATGCTTTCTCTACGCATACTTGCGCCATCTGAACTGCAAAGTTATGACCGTCAATCAGATCTCTGAGCAGGCGAATTTCTACTATTGTGAGTCTATTTCTTGGCGCGGGTGCGTCTGCCTTAGCTGGTATCTTGGTAGCAACGAGCGTACCAAAAGTAAGTGTCATCGCTACCAGCAGATGGGTGGTAAATTTAGCAGCCCAGTTTTGTTGTGTTTTACTATTAAAAAACATAACAGTGTTGATTCAAGTAAGTAATTGGAATTACACAGACATTAGACGCTCCGCTCAAACTCGAACGCAGTCAAGGACGCAACAATTGAAAGCAATTCCCTCATAGGATTAGCAATGTGTTAAAGCAAAATCTATGAAGACAGCTTTTTGGCAAGGTAAATGAATACCGCCTATCAAGTTTTCAGGCAAGACACCTAAAACAACCTATTCACCTTAAAGCAGGTACAGAATACCCGCTATAACATGTAACTTTTGGGTTAATTCTAGTTTGCTAAACCCATATCTCTAGAGGCAAGTTCAGCATAGAACGTGAAGAATGCTAATTCATCGTTCTGAAGTGAGAGTCGGAATTTCTTCCTATTGAAAGACAAGCATTTCATCTCAATTTCATTGCCGTATGTAGTCTTTGCTATGAAGAATAAAAAAGTAGCTTTTTATACTTAAAACCAAATCGTTCGTTTTTCTCACTAACGCGGGCACTGACCTTAGTTTGTCGAACTAGAGGTGCGATCGCGATTGGCGAATGAAAAATTTCATCCAAATTTCATCCTACTTTGCAATACTTAATATTTAGGGCATTTGAATTGCCCTGTCGAGCGAAACCTTTGTCTTGCGTTAGCAGTCAGTTACGCTGGCAAACATAACTGTTGACTCTCCAGCCAACTGGAGATTTTACACTGAGAAAGGAAATTCTTAAGCAATAGATTTATGAGTACAAAGTCGTTTATGCAACCTAATTCTGCGAAAACTAAGTTTTTGGCGTTAACTCTGGCTGCGATCGCCTCAGTGACAACTGGTTTACTCGCTACAGGTTCTAGTGTTTCGGCAAAAGACAGTAAAACTTCAAACACCAATCCTCATGCCAAGCAGAACATGCAGCATGGCGGCGGTATGATGCAGCATGGCAATACTAATGCTTCTGGTGATATGCAGAACATGCAGCATGGCGGCGGTATGATGAATCACGGCAGTGGCATGATGCAACATGGTAGCAGTATGTCAATGGATTTAGGTCCAGCCGATGCTAACTACGATCTGCGGTTCATTGATGCGATGAGAATGCACCATGAAGGTGCAATCCAGATGGCAAAAGAAGCACAGCAGAAATCGAAGCGTCCTCAAATTAAAAAACTAGCGAGCAGCATCATTGCCGATCAAAATCGTGAAATCAACCAGTTGCAACAGTGGCGACAAGCCTGGTATCCCAAAGCAGGAGATAAACCGATGGCTTATGACACTAAAATGGGACGCATGATGCAAATGTCTTCTAACCAGATGCAGGGCATGATGATGATGGGCGATCTAGGAGCAGCTGATTCTAAGTTTGACCTGCGTTTTATGAATGCGATGATTCCTCACCATGAAGGTGCGGTGACAATGGCTCAAGACGCGCTGAAAAAATCAAAGCGACCGGAAATTAAGCAATTGGCAAAGGATATTATCACTGCACAACAAAAAGAGATCGCTCAAATGAAGCAATGGCGCAAAGCTTGGTATAACCAATAAACCAGTCAATGATGCAGTGTAGAGCTGAAAACGCATACACTGCATCATTAGCTCAGAAGTTTTGTGGCGATCGCGCTTAAGGTGATTCATCAATTGTCTAATTACCAATAGCTATTTCATCTTGATTTCATCTGCATAGGAGAAACTAGGTAATTAGTAGTGCAGTTGTAGTGCTGTGCTAGCTTCAGGCAAAAAGTAAAAATCTGCTTCGATGCCAACACGGTAAACTTCGCTTTCACGGTACACAAGGACATTTCTAGTGATGCTCAAACCATACCGTCCCCGATCGTCTGCACCGCTTCGCCGCTTCTCTGGGGCGATCGTCAGTCTCGCAATCCTGATAACTCCAGTTACTGTGTTAGCTCACGGCGGACACGGAGACGAATTTCAAGGAGGAGGAAGCGAGGCGACTCAAACAGCTGACTCGATTCAAATTGATGCCGAGACTGCCAAGCGGCTGGGAATCAAAGTAGAACCAGTTAACCGACAGAGATTAGCAGTAGGGCTAAAAACGACCGGACAAATTGAAACTCTGCCCAATAAGCAAGTGGAAGTCACGACACCAATTTCAGGAGCTAAAGTAGCCCAGTTGTTAGTGCAGCCTGGGGCTTCCGTGCAAGCAGGTCAACCCGTTGCCGTTATCTCTACTCCCGATTTAGTAGAACTGCGCGTAACCTCCCAGGAAAAGCGAGCGGAGGCACAAGCAGATTTGCAAAAAGCGCAAGCAGACCTGAGACTAGCGCAACAAAACTATCAGCGTTTCTCGCAAATTGCCGCAGCAGAAATTGCCCAAGCACAAAGCCAAGTAGACTTTGCCCAAGAAAAGTCCGACAAAGACCAAATTTTATTGACCAAAGGTGCAATTCCCCGTCGCCAAGCCCTAGAATCCGAAACTCAGCTAGCCGAAGCTAAAGCTAAACTAACCGCAGCAGACAGCCGTCGAGACGTAATCGCAGCCGAAGCAGATCTCAAACGCGCTCAGTCATCCGTGCAAGTGGCTCAGTCCCGTTTAAATCTCAGCGATGCTGCATATCAGACTCGACTGCAACAACTGGGTGCAAAAGCCAATGCACAAGGGCTGGTGACAGTGACAGCTCCCATCTCTGGTAGAGTTGCCGATCGCGAAGTCACTATCGGTCAATCTTTCCAAGACGCAGGTGGTAAGCTGATGACAATTGTGAACGACAGTCGGGTTTATGCTACAGCTAACATCTATGAAAAAGATTTAGATAAAGTTAAAAAGGGTCAGTCAGTCAAAGTCACGGTTGCTTCCATGCCTAATCGCACTTTCACCGGACGCATTGCCGTAATTGGCTCGGTGGTGGAAGGTGAAACGCGGGTCGTACCTGTCAAAGCCGAGATCGATAATTCTAGCGGAGTTCTGAAGCCAGGAATGTTTGCCCAACTAGAGGTGCTAACGGATCGGACATCGACCGCACTCTTGGCAATTCCCAGCTCGGCTGTGGTGGAAGCTAATGGCAAGCAATTGGTTTACATCCAAAATGGCAATGCTTACCAAGCAGCTGAAGTCACTCTAGGTCAAACATCTGGAGACACGATCGAAGTGAAAAGCGGCTTATTTGAGGGAGATGCGATCGTTACCCAACGTGCGCCCCAACTTTACGCACAGTCTTTACGGGGAGGTGGAAAAGAGGCTCCAGCAGCAGACGGAGAAGCCGAAGCACCTCAAGCAAGTAACCTAGGAAAAAGCCCTGCCTCTACAACAGCAGGAGCGCAATTTCCTTGGTGGTTGGCAGGAGCAGCAGGGGGATTAGCAATTGGTACTGCTGCTTTCGCAGCAGGTGCTATTTGGTCTGGTCGTCGCACCAAATCTGGGCTCGTGCCAGCATCTACAGGGGCTGCATACGAAGCAGATGAGTATTCTACCAATGGTAATGGTTCTACTATATCGACTTACCATACCTCCAAACCAACCGAGCGAGTAGAATCTGTTTCGAGTGAAGAATCATCCTCGATGAACGATAACCATCATCCAAGGAGCCAGCAGTCGGAAGTCAGAGATTGGAAGTAAAGATATTCTTTAACGGTTCCACTTTTTTCTGGTAAAAGCGTCGCTCGTTGCTACATTGGAAGCATTTTACTCAAGCTAAAAGATTCTTCCCGATTGCCGATTTTAGTTTTTGCTGCTGCGTACAATTGTATTTTTGATTAAATCAACGTGAAAAAAATCTATTTTCAAAGTGGATTTCATTTCAATTTCGTCTTCTTTTGGAAAATTGAATAGAGTAACTGACCGCTAACATCGTGACTCATCTAGTAAGGATGAGTAGTTTCAGAAAGCAGCTATCTCTCGCTCAAAGTTTAGAAAATGCTTAACTCTATCCTCAAGTGGTCGATCGTTCAACGCTGGCTGGTTGTTCTAGGTGCAATTATTGTCACTGTATTAGGAATTTACAACCTAACGCAAATGCCCTTAGATGTTTTTCCTAACTTTGCGCCGCCCCAGGTTGAGATTCAAACAGAAGCACCAGGACTGGCTCCAGAAGAAGTCGAGTCTTTAATTACATTGCCAATTGAAAGTGCTATCAATGGTACGCCTGGAGTCACAACGGTACGCTCGTCCTCTGCGGTTGGAATTTCTGTTGTCAAAGTAATTTTTAGCTGGGACACTAATGTATTTCAAGCTCGCCAGTTGGTGACAGAACGATTGCAGCAAGCACAAAGTAAGTTGCCTCAGAACATTGAGCCACCGCAAATTTCTCCAACTAGCTCTCCCATTGGCACAGTCCTCCAATATGCATTTACTGCTGAAACTACGCCGTTAATGGAAGTCAGGCGGCTGGTCGATCGCGATATTACTAACCGTCTGCTGGCAGTGCCAGGTGTTTCTCAAGTCATCGCTTATGGGGGAGACATTCGCCAGTATCAAGTATTGGTTGACCCTGCTAAGTTAAAAGCCTTCAACGTCTCTTTGGCAGAAGTCACCGCAGCAGCACAAACAGCGAATACCAATGCGGCTGGGGGCTTTCTCGTTAGCCCAGACCAAGAATTATTAATTCGGGGGATTGGGCGAATTTCATCAATCGAGGAATTGAAGCAGTCAGTAGTTACTGCCCGCAATGGCAAGCCCGTACTATTGAGTGATGTGGCTGACGTGCAAATCGGCGCAGCATTACAACGGGGTGATGGCAGTTTCAACGGTCAGCGAGCAGTTGTCGTGATGGTTAACAAGCAACCTCAAGCTGATACTCCGACCGTGACAAAAGCGATCGAAGCAGCGATCGCAGATATTCTGCCTAGCCTACCCAAAGATGTTAAAGTTACCGTTTCTTTTCGCCAGCAAAACTTCATCGACGATGCAATTAAGAATGTTGAAGATTCCCTGCGCGACGGCATCATTATTGTTTCCGTTATCTTAGTGCTATTTTTGATGAATTGGCGTACTGCCGTCATTACTCTCAGCGCCATTCCTTTATCAATACTCGTTGGACTGTTAATTTTGAATTGGTTTGGACAAGGCATCAACACGATGACTTTGGGAGGACTAGCAGTGGCAATTGGCTCGGTGGTGGATGACTCAATCGTAGATATGGAAAATGCCTACCGAGGGTTGCGGAAAAATCAGCTAGCAGGAAATCCAGTTCATCCGTTCCAAGTGGTCTACGATACTTCAGTAGAAGTGCGCGTGAGCGTGCTATTCTCCACGATAATTATCGCTGTTGTTTTTGCCCCAATTTTTACGCTGACTGGAGTAGAAGGTCGAATTTTTGCCCCAATGGGGGTGGCTTACTTGGTATCGATTTTTGCTTCAACCCTGGTAGCAATGACGCTCTCGCCAGCCTTATGTGCCATTTTGTTAGCCAACCGCCGATTACCAGAGGATGAAACTTGGATTTCACGCTGGTCTCAACGGCTGTATCGTCCGCTGCTCCGATTTTCCATTCGCGTTCCTAGTGTGATTCTGGCGATCGCAGTGGCTTTATTTGTCGCATCCGCGATCGTTTTGCCGTCGCTTGGACGAGTGTTTTTGCCAGAGTTTCAAGAGCGATCGCTCGTCAATGCTATGTTGCTATACCCTGGTGTTTCTTTGGAAGCCACAAACAAGTCAGGGATGGCAATTCAAGAGGCGCTTAAAGGCGATCCTCGGATTGAGTCCGTGCAGTTACGCTCTGGACGTGCGCCTGGAGATGCAGATGCGGGTGGTGTCAACTTAGGACACGTAGATATGGAAATTAGCGACGAAGGAATGAAAGACCGAGAAGCAACGATTGAAAAGGTTAGAGCCGAATTTGCGAAGTTACCAGGAGTTGCTCCTAGTATTGGTGGTTTTATTTCTCACCGGATGGATGAGGTATTATCTGGGGTGAGAAGTGCGATCGCCGTGAAAATTTTCGGTCCCGAACTTGAGGAACTACGCAGTATTGGCGCAGAAGTTCAGACAGCCATGAGCAGCGTTCAAGGTGTCGTAGATTTGCAGCTAGAACCCCAAGTGCCAATCAGACAGGTACAAATTCAATTCGATCGTCCAGCTGCGGCTCGTTACGGTCTTTCAGTCGGTCAACTAGCAGAAACGATTGAAACGGCATTAAACGGGCAAGTCGTCTCCCAAGTGCTGCGAGAGCAACAGTTATTCGATTTGTTGGTGTGGTTAAAACCGAGCGATCGCAATAATTTAGAAACTATTCGCAACTTGCTCGTCGATACTCCTAACGGACAGAAAATTCCTTTAGCTACTGTTGCTAATATTGACTACGGTACTGGTCCCAATACCATCAATCGGGAAAATGTGTCGCGGCTAATTGTTGTTTCTGCTAATGTTTCCGGTCGAGATTTAGGTTCTGTTATTGAAGATATCCGAGCCAATGTTAAACAACAAGTGCAACTGCCATCGGGTTACTTTATTCAATACGGCGGTCAGTTTGAATCCGAGCAACGAGCTACCCAAAACTTACTAGTATTCGGCACATTGGCTATTGTCGTTATTGCAGTTTTAATGTACTTTGCCGTCAAATCCATATCTGCCATGTTAATGATTATGATTAATTTACCCTTGGCTTTGGTGGGAGGCATTTTTTCAGTGGCTTTGGGTGGTGGTGTCCTCTCGGTAGCTTCAATGGTGGGATTTATCACTTTGTTTGGAGTCGCCACGCGCAACGGCTTGCTGTTAGTTGAAAACTACAACGCCAAGTTAGCAAAGGGAATGCCGTTGAAGACAGTTCTATTTGAGGGTTCTATGGAACGATTGGCAGCTATTTTGATGACAGCACTTACATCAGCACTAGGCATGGTTCCACTGGTGATTGGTAGTGGTGCAGGTAAGGAAATTTTGCAACCTTTAGCGATTGTGGTGTTGGGTGGATTATTTACTTCTACGGCATTAACCCTGTTAGTTCTTCCGGCTTTGTATTCTCAATTTAGTAGGTTCCTGATACCTAAGCGAAACGTCTCAATTGTAGAGGATAGTAAAGTAGTTGGAGCAGTCTCAGAATAATGCTGGAAAGACTGAACGACTGCCTTATTTACTAAAAACTTTTAGGACGCTTAATCCAGATTTCACTTTCTCCTGAGACATTAATTAGTAGACAGATTTTTAGATGCGATCGCTACCTATATTAACTGAATGAATAGCCTTGGTAAGGAGCTATTTCTGGAGAATCTTAAAAATTACAGGCTCATCTCTCAATCTTGCAGGCTTTGCCCTGTAAAGGACAGACTATGGTAAAAGTTAATCGCCGACAGTTTATCATCCTCAGCACTGCTAGTGCAGTGACTGCATCAGTCGCTAGCATTGCATTGGCACAAAACAACAGGAATCCCTTCAAATCCCAAGCCTTGTCCCCAAAATTTTACAAAAGTGCTGGCAGTTTACTAGAGCTTGACTTGGAAGCAAGTTCTCGCCCTATAAGTTTGGGAGGCAAACGAGCATATCTTCTGGGCTATAACGGACAAGTACCCGCTCCTCGGCTCGAAGCTCAAGCAGGAGATACAGTCCGCATCCGCTTCACTAACAACCTTACCCAACCCACTAACCTACACTATCATGGGTTACACGTTACCCCCGTAGGCAACGCAGATAATGCTTTCCTCGACATTCCACCAAGAGAGAGTTTGACCTACGAATTTACGCTCCCGAAAAACCACCCATCCGGTACGTTTTGGTATCATCCTCATCGTCACGGCTATGTGGCAGAACAGGTTTTTGGTGGGTTAGCAGGTTTATTTATTGTTCGGGGTGAGTTGGATGAGATTCCTGAAATTCAAGCTGCGAAAGAGGAACTTTTAATTTTACAAGATTTTGCTTTAGATGGAAACGGACGGATTCAGTCTCCAAACCATATGGATATGATGATGGGGCGCGAGGGAGAACTACTGACTGTCAACGGTCAAATCAAACCTACTTTCTCCATTGCTTCTGGTGGCTTACTACGCTTGCGATTCCTCAATGCTTCACCTTCTCGGTTCTACCGCCTCGCTCTCGAAAACCATCCCTTCTACTTAATTGCGACAGACGGGGGAGCTTTAGCCGAACCTGTGGAACTCAAAGAGCTGCTACTTGCGCCTGGAGAACGAGTAGAGGTATTGGTGCGTGGGGAAAGAGAGCCAAAGCAGTACCGCTTGTTAAATTTACCCTACAACCGAGGTGGGATGGAAATGATGGAAGATGAAATGAATATGATGGGTGGTAGCAGCCACATGATGGGGGGAAAGTCCCAGGTAAATCCTCAAATTTTAGCAACTCTGACTTATCAAGGTTCTGTCTCTACCTTACCTTTACCCAAACAGCTCGTTTCTGTAGAAACTCTACCAGAACCGAAGACACTCAGACGGTTAGAATTGTCAATGGAGGAGGAAATGACTCCTGGTATGGGGATGAGCTTCACGTTCAACGGGAAAGCTTTCGATCCAAATCGCATTGATGCCCAAGTTAGGTTGAATACAGTTGAAGATTGGGAATTAGTTAACGTCGATCCAGACCGCATGGATCATCCTTTCCATTTGCACGTCAATCCTTTTCAAGTCATAACGCGCAATGGGAAACCAGAAGCCTACCGCGCTTGGAAAGATACTGTTTTAGTGCGTGGAGGTGAAACTGTCCGCATCCGCATTCCCTTCCGCGATTTTTCTGGTAAGACCGTTTATCACTGTCACGTTCTTGACCACGAAGATCTAGGAATGATGGGGATTGTGAATATACAAGCTTGACGTTAAAACCTGCTGTTGAAGTTTTTGCCTTCAAAGGTATTTAGTTAGAGTTTTCTAAAGCTTCTAGTAGTATATCGGCTGGTGTATTTGCTAACTCTCTCGGCTCTAGTTTGTGCAGCCCATCTCCATAAACACGTCCCTCACTGATTAAGCTTAGCATAGGAATTGAATTTAAGGCTTTCCAAACAGATTTCAGCAGATCGGGAGCGGTCGCGAGGAGAGCCGCTAGATGTTGTTTGGGATACATCATAAGATAAACATTGGGAGCGATCGCTTTGGAATGGTTAAGGATGAAGCGGAAAGGCTTGCCATTTTTGGATTGATGTCGCCCCATATACGTACACAGAAACTTAGTAGGATATCTAGTTTCCTGCAAGTACCACAACGACCGATGCTTACACAAATAACGCTCCGGTATACCAGCCTCTACACCTTGTCTGAGATAATTCCAAACAGAGAAATGGTTAGCACGTAACTCTTCTAGTTGTTGTTTGCAGGTTAATAAGAAAAGTTGGCGATCGAGCCGAGGATTTCCTCGTTCATCCGCAAAGATTTCATCATTTGGTAAATATCGAGGGCTGGGCAAAATAGGCGTTAAAAATTCAGTTGGGATGCAAAGTTGACTAGTCTGTTCGGATTTGAGGATAAAAAAGTTGTTGGCTCCAGTAGCAACCCCTCGCTTAATTTCAAATAAATCGGATAACTTAGCATCAGAAGATTGAATATTGAACTTTTGAGTACCTGAAATTGCGGCGACGTTCCATTTCAGTATTTTTTCCAAAGACTTTGATGGTATAATTTTTGAAAAAATCGGTTTGCTAATGCTTCCTCCATAGGTAAATTTTATAGGGTAGTCACGAGTTGGTTTTGTGTTTCTAAACCAAATAACCGCTGTAGATACAAGACCATCACTGAATTGCAGATCGTTAGAATCGAATCTATGTACTCTGAGTAGAGTCACTTGGTTTAATAAGTAATTTTTGATTTTTACCCCGTAGTTTACGTCCATAAACTCAGAGGGAATTAACCAGCAAGCCAATCCACTCTGCGACATCCATCCATGTGCTGCTAATAGAAAATAACAGTACAGACCTGCTAACCCGCTCAATTGAATACCAGTAGCTTTTATTGCTAGATTTTTGAGCAGATTCTTCTTCTCAATTGATAAATGGTGATATCGCACGTAAGGCGGATTGCAAATCAAGAAATTAGATCTAAGATTCTCCTTTTCAGGCGGAACACTTTCTGTGAAATCTGCAATGTTAACTTTCAAAGGAGTATTGCTCCATAGTTTTAGTGCCGTTTCAGCATGATCTCGGTCAATTTCGTAACCAACAGCACTCTCAATTTGTTCGAGAGAAAACGTTTGCAATAAAGCAGAATAAAAAGAGCCAGTGCCGATTGCTGGATCTAAAAAGCGAATTTTTTCATTGGATGGAAGTAGAGATTTAGAGTAGCTGAGGATTTCGAGTGCCAAAGAATACGGTGTAGCAAATTGTCCTAAGCGATTGCGTTCCACCGCACTTTTAGCAGCATCGAGTCGAGTCTGCTCGCTCGCCCTTTTAGCCTCAATTAGATCGATGTTACTAGGCTGTTCATAATCCAAATTCTGCCAAATCATCTATACGATGCTCCCAAACCCAATCTATACCCTCCGCAGCTTCGTAGCCTAAGTATCCACTGTCAAAGTAGCCACATAAGAATAAAACAAACTCGATTGTATTACCATAGGTCGCCTGTAGCTGTTGGATTTTTCGGGCTTCTTCCTTTCTCCGTTTATTGACATTTGTAAAGTCGCCTGCCGATTTTGCTTCTACCAATAAGGGACGATCTCCACGTCGAGCAGTATTACGCATAATGACTGCATCAACAGGGATATTGACTGTTTTACCATCCTCAGATGACAAGTTGACAGGGATATTCAACCGAAAACTGTACGTTCCTGGTAGCATTTCATCAAACCGTACCCTCTGAGCCGCAGGCAATAGACAATAACCGCGTCCATCCAACCATGCTGCTATTTCCCGTAGTTGTCTTGCCTCTTGAGCGTTACGAACGATAGGATCTGCTGACGAGCCACACAGACGATCCGCAACAATTGTTGCTGCACGATAAATTTCGTTTTCTGTCGGTTTTTGGTCTGTATCTAGCCACGTAAAAATATCCCGATCCGCAAGTCTTGAGACAATATTTGTAATTTTTCTCAGTTGTTCATCGAGGCGATCGCCTGTGAGCCGAACGGGTAATTTACCTTCCACTTCCATGCGCTCTACAACACTTTTAGCCACACCAGCTAACCCAATTAGCCGATCTCTGGCAATTGGCGGACAGGTACACATCCTGAGTGTCGGAAGTATGCTCGGATTCTGTCGCAGAATCTCTGGCTGTAAATTTTTGAGATTGTTAGTAGCTTGTAGTGTCGATGCTACAACCTGAGTGACTTTAACGCGAGTTGCACGAAACGCCTGCGGAGCGAAATCCATGAACCAAGTGTTGTACATATCTACAGACTGAGCTATGTCTACTTTCCAACGGTCGGGTTTATCGCGATTTACAGCCCTTCGAGTTGAGCAAAAATGTTCGCTTCTACTTTAGCCCCTGTTGCCCCTACAACTAAGAAGGCTGTTTGCGACTTCACGAAGATTCAGCGTTCAACATATTAAACCACACTTTTGCAGTCTAGTACTCATATTTTGAATTTTTCGCCGCAAAAGCACAGTTTAACAACAACGATCTGTACCTACCTGCTAAATCGAGGGGGTAGAGGAGTATGGAGTCCACTTCACCCTTGGCGATGCAGTCACAAAACTTCAACTGAATCGCCCAACAAATTTCATCTCGATTTCATCTGAGTTTGGGACATTAGATACAGTGCCTCACTACAAATACAAGTATCACCAAGCCGCTGTCCCAGCTATGGTCTAGAAAATAATGCTCAACTCTATTGTCAAATGGTCGATCGCTCAACGGTGGCTGGTGGTTATCGCCTCCATCATCATAAGCCTATGGGGATTTCGCGTCCTGACTCAAATGCCCCTAGACGTTTTCCCAGCGTTTGCACCGCCGCAAGTGGAAATTCAAACTGAAGCACCTGGACTTGCGCCAGAGGAAGTTGAATCCCTCGTTACCCGACCAATAGAAAGTGCCATTAACGGTACTCCTGGGATAGAGACGGTACGCTCTTCCTCTGCCGTCGGGATTTCTGTAGTAAGAGTGATTTTTGGTTGGGACACGGAAGTATATCGCGCCCGCCAGCTAGTTCAGGAGCGATTGCAGCAGGCTCAAAGCCAGTTACCGCAAGGAGTAGAACCGCCACAAATTTCTCCGATTAGCTCTCCTCTAGGAGCTGCAATCAAATACGCCTTTACCTCCGAAACTACTCCTCTGATGGAAGTGCGGCGAATTGTCGATTGGCAAGTAAAAAACCGTCTCCTAGCCGTGCCTGGGGTGACTCAAGTTGTGATTTTTGGCGGAGATGTGCGCCAGTATCAAGTACTAGTCGATCCTGACAAGCTCAAAGCCTTTAATGTTTCCCTACAAGAGGTGGCTGAAGCAACTGAAAAAGCCAACGTCAATGCACCAGGAGGATTTTTAATCAATCCAGACCAGGAAATGTTAGTGCGAGGAGTTGGGAGAATTGCATCGATTGATGAGCTGAAGCAATCGCCAATTACAGCCCGAAATGGTACTCCCGTGCTGCTAGATCAGGTAGCTGATGTCAAAATTGGTGCGGAACTCAAACGCGGCGATGGCACGTTTAATGGTAAAAAGGCAATCGTCGTAGTTGTTAACAAACAGCCACAAGCCGACACGCCGACAGTTACCCGTGCAGTGGAAGCGGCAATGGCGGAAATTAAAGCCAGCTTGCCTAAAGATGTGAAAGTAAATGTGACTTTCCGTCAAGAAAATTTTATTGAAGCTTCGCTCAAGAATGTAGAGGATGCACTGCGCGATGGTATTATCATCGTTTCTGCTGTGCTGATTCTGTTTTTGATGAATTGGCGCACGGTGATTATCAGTCTGAGCGCCCTTCCCTTGTCTTTACTACTGGGGATGATGATTTTGAATTGGACTGGACAGGGCATTAATACAATGACATTGGGAGGATTGGCTGTTGCTATTGGTTCCGTAGTAGATGATGCCATTGTGGATATGGAAAACGTCTACCGTCGTTTACAGGAGAATCAGTTAGCAGGAACGCCAGTCAACCCTTTGCAGGTAGTATTTAATGGCTCGCTCGAAGTGCGAGTCAGCGTACTGTTTTCTACAGTTATCATTGCTGTTGTCTTTGCACCAATTTTCGCTCTTTCTGGTGTAGAAGGTCGCATTTTTACACCAATGGGGTTATCTTATCTACTCTCGATCGCGGCTTCAACCCTAGTTGCACTGACGCTGACTCCAGCTTTGTGTGCGTTGTTGTTAGTGAATCGACGTTTGCCAACTGAGGAAACCTGGGTAGCGCGATTCTCCCACCGACTTTACCGTCCGGCTTTGAGATTTTCAATTCGATTTCCCCAAATTGTCTTGGTTGCTGCTGTTGCTGGGTTTGTAGCGGCAATGGTAATTTTACCCTCGTTAGGACGGGTATTTTTACCAGAATTCCAAGAAAGTTCGCTTGTCGTTGCCACTTCTTTGTATCCAGGGGAATCCTTAGAAGCTACCAATACAGCCGATCTAGCGATTCAAGATGCCCTCAAAAGCGACAAGCGATTTTCAGCACTGCAATTGCGTTCGGGACGCGCTCCTGGTGATAGCGATGTGGGTGGTGTTAACTTTGGAGAACTAGATGTAGAACTGAGCGAGGAGGGACTCAAAGACCGAGAGGGGAGTATTGAAACTCTGCGGCGAGAGTTTGCCAAAATACCAGGAGTAGCGGCTAACATAGGTGGTTTTATTTCGCACCGCATGGATGAAGTGCTGTCAGGGGTAAGAAGTGGGATCGCTGTCAAGATTTTTGGACCCGATTTAAAACAACTCCGCACGATTGGTCAACAAGTGGAATCAACTATGCGTAACGTTGCCGGAGTTGTAGACCTGCAACTAGAACCCCAAGTACCAATCAAACAGGTACAAATTCAGTTTGACCGCCCAGCTGCCGCTCGTTACGGTTTGAGCGTAGGCGATTTAGCTCAAACTATTGAAACTGCCTTGAATGGGCGAGTCATTTCTCAAGTCTTGGAAAACCAACAAGTATTCGATCTCGTTGTGTGGTTGCAAGAAAGTTCTAGGAATAACTTAGAAACTATTAGGAATTTATTAGTTGATACCCCCAACGGACAAAAAATTCCTCTAGCTCAAGTTGCCAAAGTTATATATGGCACGGGTCCAAATACAATCAACCGCGAGAATGTTTCCAGGCTAATCGTTGTTTCTGCCAACGTGCAAGGGCGAGACTTGGGTTCTGTCATTAATGATATTCGGAACCAAGTTAGACAACAGGTGCAATTGCCTTCTGGATACTACATTCAATACGGCGGTCAGTTCCAGGCGCAAGAGCAGGCTACACAAACCTTGATTGGGGCTGGAATCTTGGCATTCATTGCCATTACGATACTGATTTACTTTGCCGTCAAATCAATTCCTGCTACGACGATGATTATGATTAACTTGCCCTTAGCATTAGTGGGAGGTGTAATTTCTGTTGCCTTGGGTGGCGGTATCATTTCTGTGGCTTCAATGGTAGGATTTATTACTCTATTTGGTGTAGCCACTCGTAATGGACTGCTGCTGGTTGACAACTACAATAACAAGCTAGCAACAGGTATGACCTTACGGGAAGTTCTGTTTGAAGGATCGATGGAGCGACTTGTCGCAATTCTGATGACTGCTCTATCATCTGCTTTGGGAATGGTGCCGCTAGTAATTGGCACTGGTGCTGGTAAGGAAATCTTGCAGCCACTGGCAGTAGTGGTGCTGGGCGGATTATTCACCTCAACAGCTCTGACACTATTAGTCATTCCAGCTTTGTATTCTCTGTTTGGCAAGTTTTTGGTTCCTAAAAAGACTATGCCAGTACAAAATATTGAAGCTGCTCAAGGTTCGGCTGTATAAACTAACATATCCAGCTAATTTTTTCGCTCTTTAACCGTTTCAACTTAGGAGTCAATCAATGAGATTACTAAAAATTGGTGCGATCGCTCTAGGTAGTGCAGGACTGCTCGTTTTAGGGGCTTTTAACCAGAGCGATCGCGCCACCAGTTACGCCAGCAGCTCAAATATCAAAGTGGCAAAAACTATAGTAGTGGCGAAAACTGAATTAGTTGAGAAAGCAAGTGCATCTAAAAATCAAAAAGGCGGTCAGGTTGTTGAGGCTGGTGCTTACCATCTAGAACTAGTGCCTGAAAAAGGAGAGAAAGGAACTCATCTGGATTTGTATTTACAAACAGGAGACAATCACGAAGCAGTTCCTAACGCTAAAGTCACGGCTCAAGTTCAATCGCCTGACGGAACGCAAAAAAACTTAAGTTTTAAATACGATCCCAGCGGGAAGCACTATACAACTTTGTTACCTGGGAAAGCAACAGGTCAATACCAGATGAAAGTTACTGCCGACATTAAGGGTGAAAAGGTAAACGGACGTTTTAGTTTTAAGCAATAATCTGAGCGGGCGGCTTTACCGATCGTAGGTAGTTATTTCACCAGTACAGTCGAGGACACGGCTTTTGTGTCCTGACTGGTAGCTAAATGCTTAGCTCAACTGCACTCGACGCAGTAGCATAGCATTGATTGCCACAATGACGGTAGGCAAGCTCATGACTTTTTAACTATCTTCCCCATGACTGAAACTATGCGGTGAATAGAGAAGATTTATAGCAAAACGTTAGCTTTAAACCGTTATTTCATCCTGATTTCATCCCGACCTGCAAAAATTTAATATGTGGAGGTATTATCGCGACCAGTTGTAGGAGACGCTGTACTTTCTACTACTTAACATCTGGAATAGGTTGTGAAGATTTTAGTTGTTGAAGATGACGAAGCTATTGCTAACGTGCTATCTCTACTTCTCTCTAGCCATAACTATGTTGTAGAAGTTGCCGTAGATGGACAAATAGCTTGGGAACTAATTGAAGTTTATGACTACGACCTAATTTTACTTGATGTTTTATTACCTAAACTAGATGGCATTAGTCTTTGCCAGCGGCTGCGATCGCACGGCTATCTGATGCCAATTCTGCTGCTTACAGGTCAGGATAACAGCCAAGATAAAGCGATTGGGTTAGATGCTGGAGCAGATGATTACATTGTAAAACCGTTTGAACAGCAGGAGTTGCTCGCTCGCATCCGCGCTTTGCTACGTCGAGCAAGTGTTAATCCTGCTCCAGTTATAGAGTGGGGAAGCTTACAACTAAATCCGGCAACGGGTGAAGTGACGTATGCAGAAAATTTGCTCTTGCTCACCCCTAAAGAGTATGCGCTGCTGGAACTATTTTTACGCAATAGTCGGCGAGTGTTTAGCTATGGTGCGATCCAAGACCATTTGTGGGCATATGAGGATATTCCTAGTGAAGATGCCGTGAGAACTCATATTAAAACTTTACGACAAAAACTCAAAAAGGCAGGTGCGCCAGCTGATTCAATCGAGACTGTCTATGGCATTGGTTATCGCCTAAAACCCTTGGAGTCGAAGGCTAAAAATCGTCAGTTAGAATCGTTTAACTTGCCATCTACTGCTAAGGGCGAACCGATTGAGCAGCAGACGCTAACAGCCCTATCCGAGGTTTGGAATCGATTCAAAGCAAGAGTTAACAAACAGATAGAAATACTCCAACAAGCTGCTACTGCTTTGATGAATCAGGCATTGGATCGGGAGTTGCGACAGCAGGCAGAACAGGAAGCCCACACTTTATCCGGTTCGCTAGGTACATTTGGCTTTCCCAAGGGTTCCCAACTAGCTAACCGGATTGAACGGATGCTTCAGGTAGGCGAATCACTAAAGCAAAACGAGATTGTTTGTCTTTGCGAATTGGTGGCTGCTCTGCACCAGGAAGTTAAACAATCCCCTGAAGAATTGAACCTAGAGGCTGATGAGAAACCTATAGATGATAGCGATCCTCGCCCCCTATTGTTAGTAGTGGATCGCGATCGCCCTTGGGCAGAACAGGTCGTAAAGGAAGCCTCTAACTGGGGATTTCGAGGCGCGATCGCCTCAACCCTCGTTCAAGCAACAACTAGACTGGAAGAACAAATCCCCTCCATTGCTCTGTTCGATCCTACTATTGCCCAACCTACAGAAGACAGCTTAACGTTGTTAGTAAAACTCAAAAACTGGACACCACCTATACCAGTATTGGTCTGTACTACCCAAGATAGTTTAACCGAGCGATTGGAAGTGGCTAGACTCGGTGGACAAGCTTTTTTGCATAAGCCAGTCACTCCAACCCAAGCGTTAGAAGCAGTTGTACAGGTACAGCAACGAGTAGAAATGTTTCGGCAGATAGGAATTTACGGTGGTACAGCAGTCCGCGTCATGGTCGTAGATGACGATCCCCAAATCCTCGCTGCTCTGCGTACTTTATTAGAACCTTGGGGGCTACAAGTCACGACGCTAGAAGATCCACAGCAGTTTTGCCAGACTCTAGAAGCCACGCTACCGGATTTGCTAATTTTGGATGTCGGAATGCCGAATGTCAGCGGCATCGAACTCTGTCAAATTGCCCGCAACGATTCCCGCTGGGGACGTTTGCCGATTATTTTCTTGACAGCTCATACAGATAGCTCCACAGTAAATCAAGTGTTTGCTGTAGGTGCGGACGACTTCGTTAGTAAACCTATTGTGGGTCCAGAATTAATTTCCCGCATCCTCAATCGCTTGGAACGCATTCAACTCCTGCGGAACATGACTGAGATTGACCCGCTGACAATGGTGTACAACCGCCAGAAGTTTGTGCAAGCCACTAGCCAACTGCTTTGCCTAGCTGGTCAACAAGGTCAACCGCTTTATTTAGCGTTTCTAGACATAGATTGTTTGAAGCAAATCAACGACCTCTATGGCTACAGCACTGGAGACATCGTACTGCGTCAATGCGGGCAGTTACTGCGGCAGACTTTTCAACAACAGGCTGTGGTAGCCCGTTGGGTTGGAGAAGAATTTGTCGTCACCCTATACGGCGCAACTAAAGCGGAGGGAATAGAGAGACTTTCTAGAGTATCGCAAACTATACGCCAACAATGGTTTACGTCAAGCGATCGCACTCATCGGTTTCGGGTTACGGTTAGCGCTGGTATTGCTCAATATCCTGATGACGGAACCGATCTAGATTCTCTATGTCGCGCTGCAATAGCCGCCCTGCATCAGTCCAAGTTAGCTGGATGCGATTGCATTTTCTCTGCGGGGGGAACCCCTAGCTCTATTCTCGCTTCCTCATAACTTCCTCAGATTGTCTGCCTAAGCTCAGAAAATAAGGGAAAGTTAGCACCCCAATGCTCTATGTTTCAAAAAATCCTCACAGCACTAGACAAATCTGAAATTAGCAAGCATGTTTTTGAGGAAGCTCTGGCTCTGGCAAAAGCTAATGGAGCTAGTTTGCTGCTGTTGCACGTTTTATCAGTTGACGAAGAGGATTATCCTCTTGTCGCCGGACGTAATAGTTGGAACTACGACCCAAAAGCAATTTGTGCCGCTATAGAAAGCTTTCAAAAGCATTGGCAGAAGTACGAACAGCAAGGGCTAGAGTTGTTGCGATCTCACACTGCCCAAGCAACTGCTGCTGGGGTGAAGGCAGAATTTACCCAAAATCTCGGCGGTCCTGGTGCGTGTATCTGTGCAGTAGCTCGTGCTTGGGGTGCCGATCTGATCGTGGTGGGACGGCGGAGACTTTCGGTTTGGCGCGAGTTAGTGCCAGGTAGCGTCAGTAGCTACGTGCTTCACCACGCTCCCTGTACCGTGATGGCAGTGCAGTATCCTGTGAAAAAAAATATACGTACTCTCCACTCTCAGCCATTAAAGTTAGCATCCAAATAAATTTCGACTGAAATTTTTTGAACCCACAATGCCTTTGTTAAATGCGTTACGTTATTGCAACTTACTTTGAGTCTGCGAACGGGTGCTAGGGAAGCCTCTGATTTACTCGTCCACTCATAACTTCCTCATAGTCTAAAGTTAGGATTGCAACTAAAGACAACTTCGGTTATTCATCGCGTAAGGTGAAGCCATGAATAAAGCATTAATTTATACTTTTTTAGGATTATTGACAGCTGGCGCGATCTCCAGTACCGCTACAGAGGGCACGCAAGCTCAATCTCCAAGAGCGCAACAAGATCCGCATCACCCCTCTGCTCAAGCTACCCCTGCTCGCCAAGGGATGATGATGCAGCAAGTCGATCGGCACTTCATGACAATGATGATTCATCACCAACAAGAAGGGGTGGAGATGGCTGAGCTAGCTTTAAGTCGTACCAAGAATCCTGACATAAAAAACCTGGCTGAAACAATTAAAAAAGAACAACCTAGCCAAATTCAACGAATGCGAACTTGGTACAAGGAGTGGTACGACACAGAAGCACCTGCCACACCGATGGCTGGTATGGGAATGATGGGAACTCAAAATCGCATGGGTGAGGGCATGAACCAAGGCATGATGAAAATGCCTATGCATTTAGAAACTTTACAAAATGCTTCTGACTTTGACCGAGAATTCATTCGCCAAATGTCCCATCACCAGCAAATGGGAGTGATGATGGCACAGATGGCTGCTGACAGCGCCACTAGACCGGAAATTCGCGATCTAGCTCAGTCCATTATTAAAACGCAAATGGCTCAAATTGAGCAGATGCAGCAATGGTCTCAAGCTAAGTAGCATAGGTTTTTCTTCCCTCTGGCAGGAGGTCAACTATGAGTCAGATAAGAATATTACCAGTTGCCTTAGCGATCGCCTCAATAGCGATCGCCGGACTACTCGTTGCCAGTGCTATACAACCTTATTCTTGGCAGTCTTCAAAACATCCTAGCCCCTACCTCCATTCTGTTGGAAGAACTACAAGATGATTCTGAATTAGTAATCTATAGCTGAAGTAAGCCTGAATCTCATTAAAAATTTTGGCTGGTTGGTCAACCAAACCTCTCTTCTTACATTTATTCGGGAGATAAGTTATGTCTGGATTGTTTGGACGTAAACGCAACCAAAATAGCGACAAAATGGCGAAAGATCCCATCTGCGGCATGACAGTTGAGAAAGCTACCGCACTCAAGTCAGAGCGGGATGGGGAAACATACTATTTTTGCAGTCCCCACTGCCAGCGTACTTTTGAGTCACAAACAGCAGAATAAAGCAAAGTCAAAACTCCCTCTAAAACTCATTCAAGGAGCTGACAGAATGGCTACAAACCACTCGCATCACGGGCATCGGCATGGAAGCGCAGTAGCACCGAATCCAAATGAGATGGCGAAAGACCCTATCTGCGGCATGACAATTCCTAAAGCAACATCACTAAAGACGGAACGAAGCGGGCGCGCTTACTATTTTTGCAGCCAGAGTTGCCTGAACACATTTTTAGATCCCGAAAGAGAACTCAAATCGATGCGGAAGCGCGTCACCATTGCCTTAACGGGAGTGCTGCTACTGGCAATCATGCGTGCCGCTGCTTTCATTGGTCTGGCAGCAGGCGTAACTTTAGTGACTTGGGTTCCCATTCCAGCCCTACCTTGGTTTACTTGGGGTGTGTGGCTATTCATCTTGACTACGCCAGTCCAGTTCATTGGTGGGTGGTCGTTTTACGTGGGGTCGTGGAACGCCATTCGCAGCCGTCACATCAACATGGATTTCCTGATCGCGCTCGGCACGACAGTCGCTTACGTCTACAGCGTGGTCGTCATCTTTTTCCCCAACATCTTACCTGTCAAAGTTGCCGAGCGCGAAGTCTACTTTGAGGTATCTGCTATTATCATTGCCTTTGTCTTGCTAGGCAAGTACATGGAGGAAATCATCAAAAAGAACTCCTCAGCAGCCATCCGCAAATTATTGGATCTAAAGCCTGCAACTGCCAAAGTGATTCGGGACGGCATGGAAATGGAAATTCCAGCAGAGAGCGTCATGGTTGACGAAACAATTGTCGTTCGCCCAGGAGAGCGAATTCCCACGGATGGAGTTGTTTTAGATGGGGCTTCTTCTGTAGATGAATCGATGCTAACCGGAGAATCAATTCCGGTAGAGAAAGGAGCGGGAGCAGAGGTGATTGGTGGAACGCTAAACCGCACGGGACTTTTCCACTTCCGAGCAACCCGCGTGGGGGCAGAAACAGCACTGGCACAAATCATCAAGTTTGTAGAAGAGGCGCAAAACAGTAGCGCTCAAGTTCAGCGGCTGGCAGATACAGTGACTGGTTACTTCGTTCCAGCAGTAGTCATCATTGCGGTACTTGCTTTTTTTGGCTGGTTGATAGTCGGAAATTTTCCGCAAGCATTGCTATCGTTTATTGCTGTGCTGATTATCTCCTGTCCTTGTGCTTTAGGGGTAGCCACTCCTGCTGCTCTGATGGTTGGAGTTGGGAAAGGTGCGGAGAACGGCATTTTGATCCGAGGTGGTGAAGTTCTAGAGCGGGCGCAAAAGCTTTCTACAGTAGTCTTTGATAAAACCGGAACGCTGACTAAAGGCGAGCCTAGCGTCACGGATGTAGTTCCACTGTCAGAACGTCCAGAAGATGAAGTCCTGCGGCTGGCGGCTGCGGTGGAAATAGGCTCGGAGCATCCTTTGGGTGAGGCGATCGTGCGGGCAACTAAACATCAGGCGATAGATATTCCTAAAGTTGATAATTTTGAAGCGATTCCCGGACACGGTATTCGCGGGGAAGTCAATGGCGATCGCGTCATCTTGGGCAACCGCCGTTTGTTTCAACAACAAGGCTATTCCTTGACTCCAGAGGTAGAAAGTCGATTAACTCAATTAGAGATGGATGGCAAAACTGCCATGCTGGTTGGTTGCAACGGTTTACTAGTAGGGATTGTTGCGGTAGCGGATACGCTCAAGCCCGAAGCCGAAGAAGCAATTGCCGCCTTGCGTCGTGAGAGAGTCAAAGTTGTCTTGCTGACTGGAGACAACCAACGCACTGCGGAGGCGATCGCCCGTCAAGTAGGAATCGATCGGGTGATTGCCGAAGTTTTACCCAGCGATAAAGCCGAAGTTGTGAAGAGAATCCAACAACGCGGCGAAGCAGTGGCAATGGTAGGTGATGGAGTCAACGATGCTCCTGCACTAGCAACCGCTGATATTGGTATTGCTATTGGCTCTGGTGCTGATGTTGCCAAAGAGACAGGGGGGATTATTCTGGTGAAGAACGACGTGCGCGATGTCGTGGCGGCAATTCGCCTTTCCCGCGCCACCATGCGTAAGATTAAACAAAATCTGTTCTGGGCTTTTATCTACAACACGATCGGGCTTCCCATTGCTGCCTTCGGTTTTTTAAGTCCGATTATTGCCGCTGCTGCGATGGCTTTAAGTTCTCTATCTGTGATTGTCAATTCGTCGCTGCTCAAAGGATTTAAGTTGTCCAACACTTAGTTATAAATAAGCAGTGAGAGGTTTTTTATGAGTTACCAGCGCCAGCATTATCCCGTTTCACTTAATAGCTTATCTACAAAGCAAGCACTGTTCGTTGCCTTCGCTACCTCTAGTTTTTTGCTAGTAGCAGGCTATCGCTTACCTCTAGTTTCTATTTTGCTCTTTGTTTTACCCCTGGGGTTTCTCTTAATGTCCCTTCCTCTGTCAATACAATCTTGTAAAAAAAAGTCAGTCAAAAATCATTCACCCTTGATGCTACCTCCAGCAAATCGATAACTAAAACTGTAATTGTCGGCTCTTACTTTGCTGGAGATTATAGACGGGTTGGGAATTTCAATTACTACAACTTAGGAAAGCTTCATGGCTCACCAACACGATCGTCAATCTAGTTCTAGAATCTCAATTATCAAAATCGCCTTGTTTGTCTTCCTCGCTGTTATTGTCTTTCTACTTATAACAGAGCATTGGGCGCATATACTCGGTATTCCACCATTATTCTTGCTTCTGGGACTATGTATACTCATGCATTTATTTATGCATGGCGGACATGGCGGGCATGGCGGTGGAAGTGGAAATAGTAACGGTGGCAGCAACATATATCGCCCCTGAAATGCGTGTAAGAGTAAGTCAATTTAAATAGTAAGAAAGGTGCAACCATGAGAGATATACCCGCCTACGGACTTTGGCTTTTGGTCATTGTTAATTCATTAGTATTCATCATTTTTGCTTTCAGCTTTACCAAACCAAAAAATCCCCGCGATTGGCGCTCGTTTGGAGCTTTTTCTGCCTTTATTGTGGCGCTGTTTACAGAAATGTATGGATTTCCATTAACTCTTTACTTACTATCGGGTTGGCTGCAATCTCGCTATCCAGGACTGGATATTTTTTCCCATGATGCCGGACATCTCTGGTGGACGTTGTTGGGCTGGAAAGGCGATCCCCACTGGAACCCAATTCACCTTTTAAGTAACGTGCTGATTTTTGGCGGAATTATCTATCTTGGTTCTGCCTGGGAAGTTTTATATAAAGCTCAGCGAACTCACACGCTGGCGATAAGTGGACCCTATGCGACGATTCGCCATCCCCAATACATTGCTTTCATTACTATTATGCTGGGTTTCTTGCTTCAGTGGCCCACAATCTTGACGCTGCTCATGTTTCCGGTGTTAGTGTTCATGTACGTGCGGTTGGCACGCCAGGAAGAGCGCGATGCACTAGCTGAATTTGGCGACGAGTATCGACGCTATGCCGAGAATACACCAGCTTTTTTTCCCCGTTGGGGCAGCAGAAGCGATCGCAGGAATAAACACTCCTAAATGTAATAGATGTATCGATCTTGAGAGTCTTTGTAGCCTTGTCGGAGGAGATTACAAAAGTGCTGAATCATAAGTCCCGATCGATAACTAGTTTTAAAAAATCAAATTAATTGGAGGTCTATTATGTTATCAAATACTCACGAGCGGGAAAACCATCACCTGAGTAGGAATTCTACTAAATTAAGAATGCGATCGCTCTCTATTGCCACAGCGATCGTCACGGGTTTGGTCTATGCCATTTGCGTCCTGTTTATTGCTGTAGTGCCAAAAGCAGCAATGGCTTTTTTCAGCTATATCCTTCACATCGACCTAACCAATTTAGCCAGAGTAGTTACCTGGGGAAGCTTTATAGCTGGACTTCTATTTTGGTCGCTTGGACCGGCTCTATACGCTGCCCTATTAGCTCGGCTCTATAACAGTCTTGCAACTAGGTAAACTTCAACTGTATTTCTCATTTGTTGAGAGCGAACTACACGGAAAAGTTGTTGAATGAAATCACGAAAGCCGCGCCATGAAGCCGCTCGTACAACTTAAAAAAAGGTAAAGCGATCGCCAGCATTCGCTTATCAAGCCAGATCCGCTATCGCTGACTGTTGCTACAAGCAAGATCGTAGCATTACTTTATGTCATCGGTATCTTGTTTTTCATCCTAGTGCCAAAAACAGCGATCGCGTTTTTTAGTGATGTTTTCCGTTCTGAACTCACCCAGATTTCCGAGCCGATGAATTGGAAACTCTGTATGGTTGGTCTTCTTCCCTTTTTCCTAGCCATGAGTACCGCCATTGTCGTGGTGGTTCAAATCCACAACTATTTCAAGCAAAGATAATCGAAATTTATTACAGATTGGGGGTGAAACTATGAGCGATTTAATAGTCATCGGTTTCAAAGACGAATTTAAGGCAGATGAAGTGCTCATTGATTTGATGAAACTACAGCGGGAGTATCTGATCGACTTAGAAGATGCTGCTGTTGTTGTCAGGAATGAAACAGGCAAAGTCAAAGTTAAGCAAACTCAAGAATTAGTATCTTCTGGGGCACTGAGTGGAGGTTTTTGGGGATTAATATTTGGTTTTTTGTTCTTTCATCCCCTAATTGGTTGGGCGCTTGGCGCTGCTGTTGGAGCGCTTTCAGGAACGCTGACTGATATTGGGATTGATGACAATTTCATTAAAGAAGTTGGCGACACCATTGAACCTGGAACATCTGCCCTTTTTATACTTGTGAGAAAGTCCACACCAGATAAGGTTCTAGAAGATTTAAGCAAATTTGAAGGCAAAGTTTTGCAAACTTCTTTATCGAAAGAGGATGAAGCAAAACTGCAAGAAGCATTAACAAAAAGTAAAGCAATTCAACAATAGCTTGACACGCTTTTGAAATGCTCGGTCAAAAGCAGATTCATAGCTACCTAAATGCTCTAGTTGTAGCGATCGCGTTTTCTAAAACTCAGTCTGAAACTGAGGAGGTTTTCATGTTTGACAAAATCATCGCTGCTACAGATAGTTCAAAAGCTGGTAAACGTGTTTTTGAGAAAGCACTTAACCTAGCAAAGCTAACCGGAGCTAGCCTCATGGTGTTACACGTTTTATGCCCCGATGAAGAGGGCTGCCCAGATCCATTAGACCCCTTAGAGGTTTATTATCCAGGCAAAGATAAAGAAGCCGCAGAACGTTACCAAAAGAAGTGGGAGAAGTTCTCTCAGCAAGGATTAGAGATGGTGCAATCGTTTGTAGCAAAAGCAACTGCCGCAGGTGTATCCGCTGAGTGCAACCAGATTTCCGGCGCACCCGGTCAAACCATTTGTGAGATTGCTCATACATGGAAAGCAGATTTAATTGTCATCGGACGGCGACGATGGCTTTCAGGTTTGGAACGGTTAGTTCTGGGTAGTGTCAGCAACTATGTACTCCACAATGCTTCTTGTTCGGTCCTAACCGTGCAGTAGTTAATCACCTCAAGATAAAAAATCAATGGAGGAGATTATGGCAGAACGAACTGGTATTTTGGGAAAATTCCTTGCACTCGTTCAAGGGGAAGTTGCGGCTGACACTCTAGAAGCCTATCGGCGGGCAGGTCAAGCGGTTTACGATCTGCTCCGGCAAGTGGAGGAACGCCGTTTAGCTCTAAAAATTCAATCCTTAAATCCCTGGACGGTAGATCCGGCAACCCAAGCTCAATTTCTTTGTGCCTGGAATGCTTTTGTACTTCAAACCCTTGGGGATCGGTTCTTAGAAGCTGACTACGAAGCAAATCCTACCACAGCAGGGTACGTGCCACCTATAACGGCAGAACAGGCGTTGGCTTTTTACACTCAAGTTGAGAGTTGGTTGAATCGAGCGTATCAAGCTGGAATCAATCCAGATTACCGTTTGGATGCGAGTCTGCCAGCAAATTTACCAGCTTGGGGTGGAAATGAGTCTTGTCCAAACACTCATCTAGATGGTATGGTCGCTGCAACCCGTCTACTGCGGACTCATACCGAAGCTGCGATCGCAGCATTTGAATCTGAAGCTTTGCCAGCGGATAAGCAAGTTGTTGTGAATCAAATCCACCAGCTTCTGGCAAGTGCAACCAGCGAGGCGGAATACGCCGAACAACTCTGGGCACCTAATCTACCGCAAGAAGTGCATGAGAAAGTCGAGCAACATGCGAAATCTGCCCTAGAGCAGTACTATCACCTGGGACAAATTCTAGCAATGCCGCAGTTGCTCGACCGCAGCCAGACTTTTGAAACGCGAGCGAGTTCATCCTTTTCAGCCAGTCAGAGATCGCGACCGTTACCAGGAGAAGCTGGATTCGATCCCTGGTGTCTGACCGATCCGGCAGTGCGCGACGACTGGCAGAGACCTGCCGAAACGGAAGAGGCGATCGATCTTCTTTGGAAGTACGATCCCGAACCAGAAAAAACGCTAGCGATTCAGGCAGACATTGATTCTGCTCTGGTACGAGGCGATATTACTTACGCAACCAATCGTTCTGGCGCACGCTTGGGTCACTACTACTGCTGCCCCTGGGCACCGATTTACGTGGTGGAGCATCCCGTCAAAATTGGCGATCGGCAAATCAGCACTTTGCAAGAGTTTACACTAGATGTTTCAGCCGAAGCAGTATTTGACGGTGGCGCGTTCAAGCGTCAGATCCTAGTTGGCTCTTTTCAATCCTCACCGGATTTAGATTACTGCGCTCCTCGTCCTAGCAATCGACATAGAGCATCTCGTCGTCGAGGTTGCTAATCAGAGCGGATGCATCGCAAAAGTTAAGTGGAGTGATATTTAACCTTGGGCAACTCAAGCTGACAGAATTAGGAGGGCAAGTAAAGTTATGGAAGCAATGCAAATAGAAGCAAAATCGATAACGACTCAGCCGTCTGATTCACTTCCTCCGAACTATCGAGGGATTGAAACTTCTCCTGCGCTGAATGCAGCCTTCCCAATCGCAATCGGGTTTACAATTGGCTTTGCGATCGTCTCGGCGGTCGCTGCTTCAATTTATGTCCGTATTCCCAAGCAGATGCAGCAGCGATCGTTCAGCTTCAAACCGCGTCACAAGGTTCCGTGTCATCGCTGTCAGTATTTTAGCAGTAATCCCCATCTCAAATGCACTGTTCATCCAGTAACGGTGCTAACCGAGAAAGCAATTGACTGTGCGGATTACCGTCCAAATAGCGAGACGGAACGGGTTACATGAAAGTACCACCACCGTGGTTAAGACGGTCGATGCTAACGCGATCGTTCTATTAAATTAGCAATTTTTAAGCTATAGGCGCTATGGCAATACCATAAAAATGTTTATTGTTCGAGGAACGATTTTATGAAACCGGACTACCTGATTGTCGGTAGTGGTTTATCGGCATTGGTCTTTGGTGCTTTGATGGCAAACTCCGGCAAGAGCGTGCAAATTCTCGAAGCTCACGAGCATCCAGGGGGCTTTGGACACACATTTACAATGGCTAAAAAATATACGTTTAATGCCCAACTCCACTATGTTTGGGACTGCGGTGAAGGGCAAACAGTTAATCGGGTACTCAAAAAACTGGGTTTGGATCGGGACGTGACCTTTGAGCGATATGACCCGAACGGCTTTGACCGTATGCGAATGCCGAGGTATGCGTTGGATATTCCCTCAAAGCCGGAGGAACTGATCCAGCGATTGTCCGTGATGTTTCCTGGGTATAGCGATCGCATTCGCCGATTCGTCAACGAAGTTGAGAAAACTGGCGCAGGCTTGAAAATACTCGCCCCGCCGATCGAACCAACCGAACTCCTCAAACATCCAAATGAAGTATTCTGTGCCGTCCAATATTACAACAGCACGCTCCAGGATGTATTTGATAAGTTTCAACTGCCGCAAGCCGCTCAAACCCTATTAGCCTTGCAATGGCTTGATTTTTTACTACCTCCAAATCAACTTTCGTTCTATGCCTGGGTCGCATTGTTTAGGGGCTATCAAGCAGGTGCATTTTACCCAACTCAGCATTTTGAACACGTGATTAACTCGTTCGTCAACGCGATCGAATCGCGTGGGGGACAAGTGTTGCTCAACCATGAAGTCACGAATTTTAGAGTCGCAGACAAAACGGTTACGGGAGTTGAGGCGATGGATCTTACCACCCATCAAACTCATGAATTTACTGGCAATACCGTAATTTGTAACATCGATCCTAAAAAAGCCGCCAAAACGATCGGTGAGGACAAGTTCTCCAAAAAAGTGCGCCGAAAACTCAACTACGAGTATTCTGCGTCCAACTTCATGGCTTATTGCGTTGTCCGAGACCTGGATCTTCGAGACTATGGGTTTGGTAAGTGGAATCTCTCGCATACAGGACATCAGGATTTGAATGAAGCCTTTGCTCAAATGTACGAGCGCAATGACTTTTCTAATCCTAGTTTTGCCATTACAACGCCTACCTTACTCACAGATGCACGGCGGGATTGTCCAGAAGATTGTCAAATTGTCGAATTCCTCACTGTTGCCAACTACAACTACTTCAAGCAATTACGAGAAAGCGATCGCAAAGCCTACAACCAAAAAAAGCAAGAAATTTTAGATTCCATCCTGGATGTCGTGGAAAAACACTACGTGCCGAATTTTAGAAAGCACATGGTCTTCCACATCACGGGCAGCCCTACCACCAACGAACGCTTTTGTTGGTGTCCCAATGGAAATTCCTACGGCTCCAGTTTGACCCCACGCAATATGGGTCTGGGGCGACTGAATCACGAAACTTCACTCAAGCACTTTTATTTCTGCAATGCCTCATCCGGCTACCCAGGCTTTGCTCCCACAGTTTGGACGGGAGCGCTGCTCTATCAACGATTATCTGGCGACGCGATCTTAGGCAACGGTTAAACAGAGGCTCGCATATCATCCATTTCATCAATTAAGAGGTCAACCATGAGAATCGCTGTCATTGGGGGTGGAGCTAGTGGTATTGTCACAGCCTACCTGCTCGATAAACAAGGGCATCATGTCACCGTTTTTGAACGCCAGCCTATCCTAGGAGGGCATATTCGGACGCTTAACAAAAATGTGAAACCAAACCAATCCGATTGCAATGAAGTTTTGGAAAGTGGAGCACTCGAATTTCCAACTGTGTTTCACAACTTCATCGCTCTCATGCAAGAGCTAGGAGTGGAACTAGAACCCGTCAATATCGGTTCAGCCATGTTTCTCAAAGATGGTAGCTGCTTTTTATCGGGAGTCACGATCGGGAAAAACTTTACAGGTATCCGGCACCTGATCGAATCTTTGCGGCTCGATACTATCTACGCCCGTTCCGCTGGGTTGTGGCTGAAAACGCGATTTGCCGACCTGCAAGATTTCTACGATCGCCCGCTCTCGCAATACTTGAAACGCTCGTGTATTCGCAATACATGGCTAAAGTTGCTAGTCATGTACAGCTACTCAATGCCGTTTGAACTGATTAATGATTTTCCAGCGGAATTGGCGATTCCGGTTTTACGCGACAATATCGCAGTCAACTGGGTCAGAATTAAAGGCGGCGTGTATTCTTACATTGAAAAAATCCTGGCACGATTTAAGGGTGAAGTTTTACTGAACGTAGAAATTGACCGTATTTTTAGAAGCTTAGATGCTGTGAAAATTGTGCGATCGACGGGTGAAATTCAGGAGTTTGATAAAGTCGTGTTTGCTACGCCACCCGATCGGGTGATGGTGCTGTTAGCAGATCCGACCGATGCCGAAATCAAACGATTTTCTGCCTGGAAACCTAACTATGCAACTACCTTAGTTCATACGGATGCTTCCATGTACGCCCGTTATGGCATCCAACAACCATCAGAATTTGATTTCTTCCAGACAGACAGCCGCTGGGGATATAACGGCTACCTGAATCAACTTTGCGGCATCTCGTCGCCTCAGCATTATTTCTTATCGTTCCAATTAGAGGAGTTAATTGCCGACGATCGCATCATTCACGTTCAGGAACACCACACCCCGTTATATACCACTGAGTCTTTTCGATACCGAGATGAAGTGGTTGCCACCAATGGGGAGAACAACACGTACCATGCAGGAGCCTATCTTGGAGATGGTTTGCATGAAGGAGCTATTACGTCTGCCCTTCGAGTCGCTCAACTCATCGGTTAATTTCGGCTGAGGAAAAAGTTATTGAGTTAAACGCACTCGGCTCGTTGTAAGTACAGACGCTGTTCCCATGAGATAGAGGTCAGTAAAATTAAATTATGGACAAGAATCGCAATCAATACATTCCAGCTCTCAAATACGACTGGTTGACTCCTCTATACGATCCTTTACTAAAGTGGACTATGGGTGAGTTCGCCTTCAAGCGCCAATTAGTAAGGCAAGCTGGGATTGAAAAAGGCAATCGAGTCCTCGATCTCGGCTGCGGTACGGCAACGCTAACTCTGCTAATCAAAAAAACTCATCCTGAAGCAAAAGTTGTTGGGCTTGATGGCGATCTAAAAGTACTTGAAATTGCTAAAGCTAAAGCTGTAAAAACTGGTTTGAAAATTGCTTTAGATCGGGGTATGGCTTTTGAACTTCCTTATCCTGACAATTCGTTTGACCGAGTTCTTTCAAGTCTTGTGTTTCACCATTTGACGCGAGACAACAAAGTTCGCACCTTGAGAGAAGTGTTTAGAGTCTTAAAACCAGGTGGGGAGCTGCATGTAGCTGATTGGGGAAAACCTCAAAACACGTTAATGCGTGTAGCATTCCTGCTCGTACAGATGCTTGATGGCTTTAATACCACAGCAGATAGCGTCAATGGATTACTGCCAGAATTATTTAGTCAAGCTGGATTTGAAGACACTCAGCAAACAGATCGACACATAACCCTATTCGGTACTCTCGCTTTGTATAGAGCGCGGAAAACTAAATAACTTTTGGGTTTTGTTTGTATGGCAATAGATAAGCAATGCCAGGAGAGAATATTCATGAGCACTATCTTAAAAGACCCAGTTTGTGGCATGACCGTTCAGCCTAAGACAGAAGTGACTGCGTTTTACCGAGAGCAAAAAATTCACTTCTGCTCCGATTTTTGTCGTAATAAGTTTTTTGAGTACCCAGAGCGATATACCGCAGCATTAACTACCGCTAACTACGAAGAGGCTAAAGAGAATCGACGGATTGCATATTTTTCGATGGAGGTGGCTATTGGTTCCGCCATGCCAACTTACAGTGGCGGCTTAGGTGTACTGGCTGGCGACACTTTGAAATCCTTTGCCGATCTACACGTTCCTGCGGTTGGGGTAAGCCTCCTTTATCGAAAAGGTTACTTTAACCAAAAACTGGATGAGTGGGGCAGACAACAGGAACAACCCGTCCAGTGGAGTCTCGATCGCTTCCTACATCCTTTGCCTGCAACTATTCAAGTAGATATCGAACAAAGAACCGTGCAAGTTCGAGCTTGGCAGTATGACATTGTTGGTTTGAGTGGCTACAGCGTCCCCTTGATTTTGCTAGATACTGATGTTGAAGGAAACACTGATGGCGATCGCACCCTCACAGATTTTCTTTATGGTGGAGACGAGCGGTATCGGTTAGCTCAGGAGATCCTGCTGGGAATTGGTGGGGTGAGAATGCTCCACGTCCTGGGGTATAGCGGGATCGAAAGATTTCACATGAACGAGGGACACGCTAGTTTGCTGGTTTTGGAGTTGCTGAAGAAACGCAACGGCGAGAATGCAGAGGCGTGGGATTTTAGCAGCATCAGAAACCAATGTGTCTTTACCACTCATACTCCCGTGCCCGCAGGACACGACCAGTTTGACTATGGTTTGGTGCAGTATAGTTTGGGGCAGATTATACCGTTCGACGTACTGCAAATGCTGGGGGGACGCGATCGCCTCAACATGACCGTACTGGGGCTGAACCTAAGCCACTACGTCAACGGTGTAGCCAAGCGGCACGAAGAAGTATCCCAGGAAATGTTTCCAGGTTATCCTATCCATCACATTACAAATGGAGTCCATTCGTGGACGTGGACTTGCGACAGTTTTAGATCCCTTTACGAGCGATACATTCCTGGCTGGAGCAACGATCCATCGATGCTACGACACGCAATCAGCATTCCTCAAAAAGAGATTTGGTCAGCTCACTTGGCAGCTAAAGCGCGTCTGTTTGCTCTGATTCAGGAACGAACTCATCTTTCGCTATCTGTAGACACTCTCACAATTGGTTTTGCTCGTAGGGCAACGCTTTACAAGCGAGCAGACTTAATTTTTTCGGATATCGATCGGCTTGTGGAAGTTGTCAAACAAGTCGGTCCAATACAATTTGTCTTCGCTGGTAAGGCACACCCTAAAGACAATCCTGGCAAAGAGGTAATTCGACGCATATTTGAAGTATCGCACCAACTACGGGGGCAGATACCTGTAGTTTTCTTGGAGGATTACGACATGGAACTATCTAGGCTAATTGTATCTGGAGTGGATCTTTGGCTCAACACGCCGCAACGACCTTTAGAAGCTTCTGGGACATCGGGTATGAAGGCAGCACATAACGGCGTTCCTAGTTTCAGCATATTGGACGGTTGGTGGATTGAGGGGCATATCGAAGGAGTTACTGGCTGGGCGATTGGTAGCAAAGAACCAGAGCTTTCCAAGTCAGATGACTTCAACCGCGACGATGCCGAGGATTTGTATCAAAAATTGAAAAAGGCGATCGCTCCAATGTTTTATCAGGAGCGCGAGCGGTGGGTTGATATCATGCGACACGCGATCGCGCTGAATGCCTCATTTTTTAATACCCACCGCATGGTACAGCAGTACGTTACGAATGCCTATCTACCATAGCTTTATGAATTATCTACCATCTCCATTTTGGAGTATTTCTACTGCGAATTTGCTGGAGGAACTTCAGACGACTTCCCAAGGCTTGACCAAAGAGGAAGCTAAACAACGACTCATGAACTATGGAGTCAATCTTCTCAAGCCCAAGCGGAAATCGGATACCTTGACACTCCTGCTAGCACAATTTCAAAGTCCGATCGTCCTAATTTTGATATTTGCTGCTGGATTGTCTTTTTTCGTCCACGACCACATTGACGGTTTGATAATCTTGGGAATTGTTGGTGTTAGCGGTCTGCTAGGATTTTGGCAGGAACGGGGAGCCGCTAATGCTGTCGAGAAGTTGCTGGCAATTGTCCAAGCTAAAGTCAGCGTCCGGCGTGATGGCGATCGTCAAACCATTCCTGTAGAAAAGATTGTTCTCGGAGATATAACTATCTTGAATGCTGGAGGAACAATCCCTGGAGATTGCCTAATTTTGAAATCCAAAGACCTCTTTGTTGATGAGGCAGCTTTAACAGGAGAAACTTATCCGGTTGCTAAAATAGCTGGTATTTTGCCAATAGAAACTCCTCTAAGTCAGCGTACAAATGTCCTTTTCATGGGAACGCATGTAGTCAGCGGTACGGCTGAAGCAGTGGTTGTACGTACAGGTAAATATACAGAATTCGGTCAAGCCTCCGAGCGGCTAAAACTCAGAGCGCCAGAAACAGATTTCGAGCAGGGGATTAAGCGTTTTGGCTATTTCTTAATGGAAGTTACGCTCATGCTAGTCATTGCTATCTTTGCGATTAACGTCTACCTAGCACGTCCAATTTTGGATGCCTTTCTCTTTTCGCTAGCCTTAGCGGTTGGATTAACCCCACAATTGCTACCAGCAGTTATCAGTGTCAACCTAGCTCACGGTGCTAGACGCATGGCTCGTCAAAGCGTAATTGTCAAACGTTTGGCTGCAATTGAAAATTTTGGCAGTATGAACGTACTTTGCTCTGATAAGACTGGCACCCTAACTGAAGGAGCCATGCAAATACACTCGGCGCTAAATGTAAATGGCAATGAAAACCAGGAAGTTCTCTTCTACGCCTACCTCAACGCCTTCTATGAAACTGGCTATGTAAATCCAATCGATGAGGCAATTCGCAGCCATTGTCAGTTCGACCTATCGGGGTATCAAAAACTTGACGAAAGTCCCTATGATTTTATTCGCAAGCGATTGAGCGTCCTGGTTGCTAAAAATAATACTCATTTGCTAGTTACCAAAGGGGCGCTAAAAAATGTGCTAGAGGTTTGTTCGTCGGTGCAATGCCCAAATGGGGCGATCGCCGACATTACTCCCTTGTTGGAATCGATCCAGCAACGTTACGAGGAATTCAGCAGGCAGGGCTTTCGTACTCTAGGCATTGCTTGCCGAGATCTTGGTTCTACCACAAATATCACCAAAGCTCTGGAAGCTGAAATGACTTTTCTTGGATTCCTGCTTTTCGCCGATCCACCCAAGACAGGTATTACTGGCACAATTTACCACTTAGAGAACCTTGGAATTTCGTTGAAGATTATTACGGGTGATAACCAACGGGTGGCTACTAAAATCGCTCAACAAATAGGAATGACAAACTTTGATATTCTCACAGGTTCAGACTTGCATCAAACCAGCGATGCAGCACTGCTCAAACGAGTCAACGAGGTGAATATCTTTGCCGAAGTCGAACCCAATCAAAAAGAACGTATTATTCTGGCACTGAAAAAAGCTGGCAACGTAGTAGGATACTTGGGAGATGGGATTAACGATGCTTCAGCCATACACGTCGCCGATGTTGGTATTTCTGTCAATAGTGCCGTGGATGTGGCGAAAGAAGCGGCTGATATTGTGCTACTAGAAAAAGACCTTGGAGTGCTAGTGCAAGGGGTTCAAGAAGGGCGGACGACCTTTGCTAACACGCTCAAGTATGTGTTTATGGCAACCAGCGCCAATTTTGGCAATATGTTTAGCATGGCGGGTGTCTCGCTGTTTTTACCCTTTCTCCCCCTGTTACCCAAGCAAATTCTACTGACCAATTTACTAACTGATTTTCCAGAAATGACAATTGCCACTGACAGCGTAGACCGAGACATGGTTAGTAAACCTCGCCGCTGGAACATTCAATTTATCCGTAACTTCATGCTTGTATTTGGGCTAATCAGTTCTGTGTTTGACTACCTCACTTTTGGGACACTATGGTTTATCGTACATGCCACACCAGAGCAATTTAGAACTGGTTGGTTTATAGAGTCAGTTATTTCTGCTGCGGCGATCGTGTTAGTGATTCGCACCCGCAAGCCTTTCTTCAAAAGTCAACCCAGTAAGTATTTATTGACAACCACGCTAGCGATCGTTGCTATTACTTCTATACTTCCGTACATTCCTGTAGCAGGATTGCTCGATCTTCAGCCTCTACCTGCTTCATTTCTTTCATTGCTAGGAGTAATTGTTGCAATTTATATGGTAACAGCAGACCAAATGAAGCAAATTTTTTACCAATATACAAAGTTTTGAAGCATTATCTGAATAAGAAGTTATTTTCATAACTTCCTCATAATTTTAATTTACTCTAACTGAGGACGACTATAAATATATACTGAGTGAAATACAATCAAAAAAATTATTTCATTGTTTTTGCGTTTCTACTATAGAGTTTTTTACTATCGAAAAATTATTTTTAAATAGGTGAATTTTCATGTACGACTGTAAGACTGAAACACAAACCAATTCCGACTTTCAAGCTAGACATATCAGCATATACAAGCTAGTTAACAATCTACTAGGCATGATAGTTATGTTTGTAGCTTGTTTGCTGATTTGCCATGCACCTAGTTTAATGAATGCAGTTTTAGGGCATCTCTCTCACTAAAACCACTGCTCCATTCTAGCCAAAACATTTGCTCCTTGACAGTTGTACAAATTACTTATGAATGCTCTACGCACAACTTTTTTGATGGCACTGCTCGTTATTTTATTTGTCCTGGTTGGACGGGTTCTCGGCGGACAATCTGGGATGACGATCGCTTTCATTCTGGCATTAGCAATGAACTTCTTTAGTTACTGGTTCTCAGATAAACTTATTGTCAAGCTCTACAAAGCTCAAGAAATTCAACAAGCCGATGCGCCTCAGTTATGGGAAATAGTTGCCCACCTTGCTAGCCGTGCTAGATTGCCAATGCCAAGAGTCTACATAATTCCATCAGAGCAGCCCAATGCCTTTGCCACAGGTCGTAACTCCAAACATGCAGCAGTTGCAGTCACAACGGGCATCATAGAGATACTCGACTGGAAGGAGTTGGAAGGGGTAATTGGTCACGAACTGGCACATATCAAGCACAATGACATTCTGACTGGAACAATCGCTGCTACGATCGCTGGAGCAATTACCTATCTGGCTCAAATGGCTTACTGGCTACCTATAGGACGCAGCGACAGTCGCAATGGCAATCCGTTTGTAGCACTGCTTTTGCTAGTTACCGCTCCTATTGCAGCTGGGCTAATTCAGATGGCAATTTCGCGATCGCGGGAATTTGAAGCCGACGCAGGTGGAGCTACAATCTCCGGCAATCCACTAGCATTGGCGAATGCCCTCCGTAAACTTGAAGCAGGTGCGCGGGCAACTCCAATGAATAATGCCACTCCCGCCACAGCACACCTGTTTCAGGTTAGTCCTTTTAGCGGCAGACATGGCATTTCTAATCTTTTCTCTACCCATCCCTCAACTGTAGAGCGTATTCGCCGACTAGAGGCAATGGCAGCAAGGCTCTAACAGCAGTGGCAATTTCGAGACAACTACTGCTAGAGGATAAAAGTCATATCCCCGATAATAAACCGTGGGATACATGGGATACAACAGTAACCAAGACAAATAATGCTCTGTGGAATTCTATGTTGGAAAACTTATTTAACTTCAAACGATTAATGGTTTATCTAGCAGTTGGGATTGAAGCAAGTGCTGCTTTACTAATTGGACTGGCTACCATTGAAGCAACTGTTCGTGCGATCGAGTTGTTTTTCTACAATCGCAATTCATCTGAAGATTTCAAGGAGATAGTGCGGCTGCGTTTTGGTACGTGGCTCGCACTATCTCTTGAGTTTGAGCTTGCAGCTGATATTGTCCGCACTACTATTTCTCGTACGTGGACTGAGTTGGGTAATTTGGGAATAATTATTATTTTAAGAACTACCTTAAACTTTTTCCTTCAGAAGGAAATCGAGAGAGTAGTAAAAAGAAATTATAAATTAGTTAATTCGAGACAAATGATAAATAAATAGAAAATAAAATTTAAATAATGTATGTTTTTTAAATAGAAACATTTGCCAACAATATAACATGTTTTAAACAAGTATTATGTTAAATAAATTCATCTCTCAATGGATTGTTCGTAGCCTAGCTACCCCAGAAGCGAATCTATTTATATTCTCTTTTCTCATTAATTTTGTTTATGAAGTTTGGCAAGCCCCTTATTATGAATTCTAAAGATCTCACTCACTGTACTTTTGGTGATGGTGTCATTACCCTTATTAGTGGTTGGATCGTCAGCGCATTAGCTCGTTCTCGCTACTGGATACTCAACCCAAGGCGAAAATTAACGCTGCTTTTTACTGGTACTGGTTTGGTTATCACTCTCATTACAGAAACCTACCGGGTGAACGTTTCTAAAACTTACGGAGTTCCAGTTTTAGCCGTACCAGGTCTTGGTATGAGTTCACTTGCTGTAGTTCAGTGGATGATTTTGCCGCCTTTAGTACTTTATTTTGCACGCCGCCAGATGATGAGTTGGGAAATGGATAGAAGAAGATGAGCCAAACCAATATTAATTTTTATGCTGTGTTTCTTGACTCTTCAGCTGAGAGGAGAACTTAAGATCTTGACTAGATTCGATAGAGCTACCCTCTAATTTTCCAAGCTTGACTGTTCAATTACTGAATGGAGATCATTTACCGCTATGAAAGCACAAAGAATGACTGATATCCGGTGGTATCTGAAAGGTGAATGGTTCGATGTCTGTAGCTGCAAACTACCATGTCCCTGCACGTTTGCTCAAGAGCCAACTTACGGTGACTGCTTATTCACGCTAGTATGGCAAGTGCATGAGGGACAATTCGACGACATCAATCTCGACGGTCTGAGTATCATCGCTATCGGAGAGGTGGAGGGAAACCAGTGGGTGGAAGACCTCACTCCGTCTATGAAATTGCTATTTTACATTGACGAGCAGGCTGACGAACGCCAGCGCTATGCCCTCGAACAGATCTTTACAGGTAAAGCTGGAGGTTGGCCAAGCCAGTTCAGCAAGCTATTCAGCGAAATTCGCGGGATTGAGTTCGCGCCCATCGAAGTTAAAGTCGCAGACGACCTGAGCTATTGGCGCGCCGAGATTCCTGGGAAAGTTATAGCAGATGTTGAGGCACTCTCTGGACCAACAGCAGACCCGAACCGTCGCGTTCAGTTGTACAATCCACCTGGTTCTGAGACTGGTCCTGGACAGGTTGCCACTTGGGGTGTTGTAAAGGAGAGTCACGCCATTGGCTTTGATTATTCCCACCCCTTTGAGGGACAGTCGAGCAAACATATTCCTTTTGATTGGAGAATGCCTTAATAGAAGGATTAGCTAGCGATCGCCTCAAGGGATCGCGTATTTCTCAGGCAGAAACACGGGTTCCTCATAACTTCCTCAGAATCTTTCTTTACAGTGAAATCAACCCGTGACAGGGAATGCTGTCACAACTCCATGTGAAGCAGCAATCGAACTAGCTTCAGCAGTCAATTTGGATTTCAAGTATGGACTGGCGTTTGAAAAATTGGCTATTGAAAGGTTCCAGACGATGGCTCGTCATTTTGGCGATCGCTACAGGAATCTCCTCTACTACTGTTGCTACAGTCTATACTCTCTCGCGTTATCGCCTCTTACCTTCCAGTCCTGCGCCAACTGCTTCACCAGCCGCTCCCATTACCAGAACAGTGACAGCATTGGGACGTTTGGAACCCCAAGGAGAAGCCGTTCACCCAGCTACAACTGGTTCTCTAGAAGGAACTCGAATTCTCCAAGTCTTGGTTAAGGAAGGGGATAAAGTTCGAGCTGGACAAGTTCTTGCGATTCTTGATACCCGCGATCGCCGTATAACTGCCTTGAAAGAAGCTCAGGAACAAGTCAAAGTTGCCCAGGCACGTTTGGCACAGGTAAAAGCTGGAGCTAAAGCTGGAGAAATTAACGCTCAAAAGGCAACAATTCAACGGATGGAAGCTGAGTTACAGGGAAATGTAACAGCTCAGGAAGCAACAGTGAAGCGGTTAGAAGCAGAATTGAGTAACGCTGAAACTGAATACAAACGCTATCAACAGTTGTATCGGGATGGTGCAATTTCAGCATCTACTCTCGATAGCAAGCGTTTAACCGCTGAAACTACCCAGAAAAGGCTGGAGGAAGGAAAAGCAACCCTCAAGCGAGTTCGAGAGACAGTACAAGCACAACTGAACGAAGCTAGAGCTACCCTCACTCGCATCGCTGAAATCCGCCCTACTGACGTACAAACAGCTCAGGCAGAGGTAAATCAGGCGATCGCGGCGGTAGAAAAAGCAAAAGCCGATCTGGAGCTAGCATACGTGCGATCGCCGCGAGACGGTCGAGTGCTAAAAATTCATACCCGCGCTGGGGAAGTGGTAAGCAACCAAGGAGAAGGAATTCTCAAACTCGGTCAAACTGACCAAATGTACGTGGTAGCAGAGGTGTATGAAACCGATATTGGTAAAGTTCGCCAGGGACAACGTGCTACGATTACCAGCGATGCGTTTGCGGAGAAACTACAAGGTACGGTAGACCAAATTGGTTGGGAAGTAGGCAAACAAGACATTCTCAATACAGACCCAGCTGCTGCTACGGATGCCAGAGTTGTAGAAGTCAAAATTCGTCTGGATTCCGTCTCTAGTCGGCGAGTGGCTGCCCTCAATAACCTACAAGTGACCGTGGAGCTTGAGCCATGAGTCACAAACTATTTCTAGCTTGGCTGCAACTTACTAGGGAAAAAGCTAGACTCCTGGTTGCAACAGCAGGGATTGCCTTTGCAGTTATTCTCATGTTCATGCAGTTAGGGTTTCAGGCAGCGTTATACGAGAGCGCAACTCGCGTACATGAAAGTCTTAATGCAGATCTGGTGATGATTAATCCTCGCTCCCGCGCGCTGATGAGTATGAACAATTTCTCCCGACGGCGTTTATATCAAGCTCTCGGTTTTGATGGAGTAGAGTCTATCAACTCCGTATATGTAGGTTTGGGAACTTGGAAAAGTCCTGCAAGTCAACGCGATCGCGCCATTTTAGTCTTGGGCATCGATCCCAGCAAAATAACCCTACACATTCCAGAAATTAATCAATACCTGAACAAATTAAAGCTCGATGATGTTGCGATCCTCGACCGAGTTTCTCGCCCTGAATTTAAGCCATTTATTACTGAAGTAGCTCAAGGTAATACGATCGCACCTGAAATCAACGGTCGAAAAATTAAGGTAGTAGGTTTATTCACGGTTGGCTCTTCTTTCGGTTCCGACGCGCTTTTAATTACTAGCGAACTAAATTTTTTACGTATTTTCAAAACTCGCGCAGCAAGTGACATCAACATTGGGTTAGTCAAGGTCGCTCCCAATCGAAACATTGGAAGAATTGCTCAGGCAATACAAGCTAGTCTACCGAAAGATATACAAGTACTAACCCATGATGAATTCGTACAATTTGAGAAAAATTATTGGCAAAAAAATACAGCCATCGGATTTGTTTTCACACTAGGAACTATCATGGGTTTTATCGTAGGCAGCGTGATTGTCTATCAAGTTCTTTATACAAATGTCTCCGACCATTTAGCAGAATATGCGACATTAAAAGCGATGGGCTATAAAGATAGTTACCTGCTAATAATGGTATTTCAAGAAGCATTGATTTTAGCTATTCTAGGCTATATTCCTGGATTTGCTTTAACACTAGGTCTGTACGATTTGACTAGAAAAGCTACCAGCCTACCAATGGCAATGGATACATGGAGAGCATCTCTAAGTTTAATTTTGACAATCTTAATGTGTTTTATTTCTGGAGCTATTGCTGTACGTAAATTGCAAGCAGCAGATCCGGCTGATATTTTCTAATAAATACGTTATGAATCAAAAACCAGTTGTTGAAATCCAACATATCAATCACTACTTTGGTCGTGGTGATTTAAAGAAACAAGTTTTATTTGATATTAATTTAAAAATATTTGCTGGAGAAATTATTATTATGATGGGACCATCAGGGTCAGGCAAGACTACCTTGCTGACTTTGATTGGTGGTTTAAGATCCGTTCAAGAAGGTAGCCTTAAAGTATTCGACCGCGAACTCTATGGAGCAAGCTTAGACCAATTAGTGCAAGTCCGTCGCCAGATTGGTTATATTTTCCAATCCCATAATTTGCTTAAATTCTTAACTGCTTGGCAAAACGTACAAACATCCCTTGAACTTCACAAAGATATTCCAGATGAAAAACTCCACTCCCAAGCAGAAGCAATGCTTAAGGCAGTAGGCTTGGAACATCGAGTGAATTACTATCCAGAAAATCTTTCTGGGGGACAGAAACAAAAAGTAGCGATCGCTCGCGCTCTAGTCAGTCATCCCAAACTCGTTTTAGCCGACGAACCGACTGCTGCTTTAGATAGTAAGTCGGGGCGAGATGTAGTGGAACTGATGCAGCATCTGGCTCAGGAGCAAGGATGCTCTATTTTAGTGGTGACGCATGATAATCGCATTTTGGATATTGCCGATCGCATCGTTCGTATGGATGATGGTCGGCTCGCACCAGAGGCATCTTTTGTAGAAAACAATACCTAAAAGTGCGATCGCATAAGTAGTTCGAGTTGGGTATTGATTTTGGCATAGCTGAAAGAAGGGATGAAAACACATCTACAAAACTGGTATTGCCGCTAGACTGTCCGATCTCAATACCTTACAGAATCGACGGAGTTAGAAATGCCTAACCAATGCGTAATTGCTGTGTATGACAGCGTGTCAAAAGCAAAAGAAGCCTTACACTTATTGGAGCAAAAGGACTTCCCAATCGATCGGACTTCTCTGATTACCCAGAATCGAGAAATTGAAAAGGAATTGCATCGCCCTACGGATAATGCTGAAAACGCAGATAAGCTCGGCGCTGTTGCTGGTGGTTCCTTGGGTTGGGTAATTGGGGTTCTTGCTGGTGCGGCTGTTGTTTGGATTCCTGGTGTGGGACCAGGGCTGGCAGTCAGACACATAGCTAGCACTGTACTACTAGGTGGTATTGAGGGTGTCGTAGCTGGTGCAACTGGAGGAGGAATGCTGGTGACGTTAGTAGACTGGGGCATTTCTCGGCAACACATCCGCAAGTACGAAAAAAAGCTCAAGGACGGTAATTACTTACTAATGGTTGATGGCAGCACCAAGGAGGCAGCTCGTGCCAAAAATATCTTGAAAAACACCGAGCAAAGGAAATAAATCTCCACAAGAAAATACTCGCGTAAGTTTTGCCCGCAAGGATTTCGAGAAATGGTGAAAATTTTCACGTTGATTTCATTTGAGTCTGAGATTGTTATTAATAGGATTCGTTCTCCACCTGAAATTTCAACAAGAAATTCCAGAAAGACTTTGATTTTGAACTAGACGTATTACAAGGAGATGTCTTATGGCAACGATGGAAAAATGCATTCAAGATTGTTTGGATTGTCTGCGCGAATGTGAAAACTGTGCCAATGCTTGCTTGAGCAGCGATATGGCGCAGATGATGGCTGAATGTATCAGACTATGTGGAGATTGTGCCGATTTGTGCGCTCTGTGCGCGCGTTTCCTGTCACGAAAATCCAGTCTCTCTGCTGAAGCTTGCCTTGCCTGTGCTAAAGCCTGCGAACTCTGCGCGGCTGAGTGCGAGAAGCACAGCGCCCATGCCGAGCATTGTAAAACCTGTGCCGAGGCTTGCCGACGTTGCGCTCAAAGCTGTCGCGAAGTAGCACATGCAGCTTAAGAGTTAACAATTGTTCTGGTTTAAAACATTTGGATGGGGCAGATGAGTAAGTCTGCCCTTCTGCAATCAACGATTAACTCAGTAAGGAGATGTCTTATGGCAACGATGGAAAAATGCATTCAAGATTGTTTGGATTGTCTGCGCGAATGTGAAAACTGTGCCAATGCTTGCTTGAGCAGCGATATGGCGCAGATGATGGCTGAATGTATCAGACTATGTGGAGATTGTGCCGATTTGTGCGCTCTGTGCGCGCGTTTCCTGTCACGAAAATCCAGTCTCTCTGCTGAAGCTTGCCTTGCCTGTGCTAAAGCCTGCGAACTCTGCGCGGCTGAGTGCGAGAAGCACAGCGCCCATGCCGAGCATTGTAAAACCTGTGCCGAGGCTTGCCGACGTTGCGCTCAAAGCTGTCGCGAAGTAGCACATGCAGCTTAAGAGTTAACAATTGTTCTGGTTTAAAACATTTGGATGGGGCAGATGAGTAAGTCTGCCCTTCTGCAATCAACGATTAACTCAGTACTGATATGCTCAAAAATAGAGGATTAATCTCATGCTATTGATCTTTAGTTTGATTGCAATAGCTGTAGTGGCATTCATTTGGCTGCGTCGTTCTGGACATCATGGTGGAAATCGTGGTGGACACCACGGCAGTCATGGTAGCGATCGCGGAGGGCACGGCAGTCATCAAAGCCGCCATAGAGGAGGTGGAGGTTGTCACTAATCCTTTGTGGACTCTGTAATGAATAAAAAACTACTCCTACTCCTTTTCTGCGTGTTTATCGTCTCGATCGGCTTTGGTGTAACATTGCCAATACTGCCCTTTTATGCTAAGCATCTCGATGTGGCAGGAGTATCTCGTGAAACAATGGCGATTCATATCAGCCTTTTGACGAGCGTTTATGCCCTGATGCAGTTCATTTTTGCTCCGTTCTGGGGGCAACGGTCAGATCGGGTTGGCAGACGACCCCTGATCTTACTAGGAATTGCAGGTTCTGCGATTACTCAAGTGCTATTTGGCTTCGCTACTTCATTAGGAATGCTATACGTTGTGCGAGCAGTGGGTGGATTCTTATCTTCTGCTGCGCTACCTGCTGCAACTGCTTACGTATCCGATCTCACGACAGAGAGCGATCGCAGTCGAGGCATGGCGTGGCTTGGCACGGCGGTGAGTCTTGGCGTTATCGCTGGTCCAGCGTTCGGAGGACTTACCACCCGCGAAGATATACATTTCACTGTAGGTTTTGTAGATTTCAAGATTGAGAACTTCGCACCTCCATTCTTTCTATCAGCGGTGCTAATGCTCCTCATACTCGCGATCGCCGTGCGATGGTTGCCTGAATCTCTAGCTTCACGAGCGGTAATGACCTCCAGCAATAAATTAGCCTTCAGGTGGAGAACGCTGGAAGGTAAACTGCGTCTACTTTTAGTTCTAACAGCTGTTGCACAGTTCGGACTAACGATTTTTGAAGCTACTTTTGCACTCTATGCTCAGGAGAAATTGGGTTATGGTCCGGTGCAAACAGGAATTGTTTTTACGATCTGTGGGCTGGTGATGGCTGTGTTTCAGATTATTGCAGTTGGCTATTTTTCAAATAGAATGAACGCAGTTGCTCAAATTGCTTCTGGTTTGAGCTTGATGGGAATTGGTATTATACTCTTGTTGCTAGTGCGGAATATGCTTCTAGTTTTCGGAGTTGTTGGCTTATTAGCACTGGGTATGGCATTGGTTACTCCCAACCTCTCAGCCCTAATTTCAAAACGAAGCGGTCAACGCACTGGCACAGTGTTAGGAATGCAAAATGCTGCTAACAGTCTCGGACAGGTAGGTGGTCCGATGCTAGGAGGTGTACTCTTCGCATGGCAACCAAATGCACCATACCTTTTTACCGGAGCCTTTTTGGTTAGTATCAGTCTTGGAGTTATCTGGCAAGCGAAAAGTAGGCGGCATTACATTGATTAATTATTTAAAAATGTCATGGGATGAAATCCCTCGTTAGAACATAAGTGTGAGCAAAGTTTAGCTTGGAGACTAACAATGCCCGTTGAAAAAGATGGAAAACCCAATTCCCCTAATCCTCAACACTTTGGTAGCAGTCTATTGACGCTCCTGTTTTTCCTTTTTCTCTTCCACTTTTTCATTGCCCCTGGAATGCGTTCTCCAACAACTGAGGTTTTGTACAGCCGATTTCGCAAGGATGTGAAAGATGGTAAGGTTGCTCAAGCACTATTGGCAGAAAACCAGATTCAATATACTCTCAAGGCAGATTTACCCAAACAGCAAAAGCCCCAACCAGACAATTCATCCACGCCTCCATCTAATCTGCAATTTCCTCAAACCGATGGCTCAACCTCGGCTCCCGCCAAAATCTACACGACTACGCCCATTCCAAACGATCCGAGCTTGCCTCAGCTCTTGGCAGATAATAATGTAGAATTCGGTGCGCTGCCACCCGATCGCAATGCCTGGATCGGTACGCTTTTAGGGTGGGTAATTCCTCCCTTGATCTTTTTTGGTATCTGGGGTTTGCTGCTCAACCGTGCCCAGACAGGTGCAGGTGCAGCCCTAACCGTAGGAAAAAGCAAAGCCCGCATTTATTCGGAAGGACATACTGGAGCCACATTTGCTGACGTAGCTGGAATCGATGAAGCGAAAGCAGAACTTTGGGAAATTGTGGAGTTTTTGAAAAACTCTGCTAAATATACTCGTGTTGGAGCCAAAATCCCCAAAGGAGTGCTTTTAATTGGCGCACCAGGGACGGGCAAAACTCTCCTAGCAAAAGCTGTAGCTGGGGAAGCGGGAGTTCCTTTCTTTAGTATCTCTGGCTCCGAGTTCATCGAGTTATTTGTCGGTGTTGGCGCGGCGCGGGTGCGAGATTTATTTGAGCAGGCGAAGAAACAAGCTCCCTGTATTGTTTTTATCGACGAACTAGATGCTCTAGGTAAATCTAGAGCCGGAGCAGGATCGATAATGGGAGGTAATGACGAGCGGGAGCAAACCCTGAATCAACTATTGACCGAGATGGATGGCTTTGAAGCCAATACGGGAGTCATTATTTTAGCGGCGACTAACCGCCCTGAAGTTTTAGATCCAGCTTTACGCCGTCCTGGTCGCTTCGATCGCCAAGTAGTTGTCGATCGCCCAGACAAGCTAGGACGGGAAGCTATTCTCAAAGTACACGTAAACCAAGTTAAGTTAGCAACTGATATAGACCTGGCTGCGATCGCCGCCCGCACGCCAGGATTTGCTGGTGCCGATTTAGCCAATTTAGTCAATGAAGCCGCCCTGCTAGCTGCTCGCCAAGATCGAGAAGCCGTAACGATGGCTGATTTTAACGAGGCGCTCGAGCGAGTGATTGCTGGCTTGGAGAAAAAATCTCGCGTTCTCAACGAGACGGAAAAAAGAACTGTGGCTTACCATGAAGCGGGACATGCTATTGTCGCAGCTTTGATGCCTGGAGCTGGCAAAGTCGAGAAAATCTCTATTGTCCCTAGAGGTGTAGGCGCATTGGGCTACACGCTGCAACTGCCTGAAGAAGACCGCTTCTTAATGGTAGAAAATGAAATTCGCGGTCGCCTTGCTACACTTTTGGCAGGACGATCCTCAGAGGAAATTGTCTTCGGTACAGTGTCAACGGGAGCTAGTGATGATATCCAAAAAGCAACCGATCTTGCCGAACGCATGGTTACCCTTTATGGTATGAGCCATAAGCTGGGACCTGTGGCATTAGAAAAAGTTCAGCAACAATTTTTGGATGGTTTCTCCAATCCTCGTCGTTCGGCTAGCCCTGCGATTGCGGAGGAGATCGATCGAGAGGTCAAGGAGATTGTAGATGGAGCGCATCAGTTTGCCTTACTCATTCTAGAAACCAATCGTTCTTTATTAGAGGAAATGACTCAACACTTAATACGTGCAGAAGTTCTAGAAGGAGAGCAACTACGCCGTTATTTAGAACAGGTTCAAGCCCCTAATGATTTGGTAGATTGGCTACGCACAGGTCAGTTAATGTCTAAAAAAGTTAACTGAAATTTTTAGTGTATTTTTGCTACTAACTATACAAGTAATTTAAACTAATAAATACTGCCATATATATAAGATCTGGTTAAAGATTTTATTGCACAAATAATAATATCACTAATACTAAACTTAGAATAAATCTGTAATATTTAACTGATTTTCTTGGCAGTCAAAGATTTTTTCGACTTAGAATGAATTTCATCTTGATTTCATCTTGCTTTTCGTATAATAAAGTTTAATCACTTATACCTCATGCTTAGCTTAGTCTCAGGCTTTTAGTTTACGAGCTTAAAAGCCTGAGTTTTTATAACGATAAGAATGAAATCGAAATCGTCATCTAGAAAAACTAGCTTCATTCCCCGATCTATCCTTCGGACTATAGGAAAGGTTAGACAGGCATTCGATCCACAAGCAGAGTCAAAGCTAGTTGAAGAGTTCCGTGTTTCTCAGCAACGTACACTTTTCTCCGTTCGTTTTCTGTTAATTCTAGTTGTAGTTCCTCTGCTAATAAACCAACTTTCTAGAAACTTTGTAATTAGTCCATTAGTTAAAGCTCTATGGAACAAAGAGGAAGCAGTAATCTTTTTAAATTCATCTCAGGAAGAGAGAGCTTTAGCCGAACTAAAAAGATTTGAGCAAGCAATTTACTTTGAGTCTCGTCTAAATCAAGCCCCAAAAATATCTAACGAACTTTTACAAAAGAAGCTGAAGGAAAAAGCTATCAATTTGATAAAGAAATACAAAAATGAAACTACTGGAGCAGTGATAAATGTTTTTGCAGATCTTTTTTCATTATTTACATTTATTATTTTAGTTGTGGCAGGTAAACAACAGCTATATACTGTTAAAACTTTTATTGATGATATAATTTACGGATTGAGCGACTCTGCTAAAGCCTTTTTAATTATTCTCTCTACCGATCTATTTGTAGGCTTCCACTCTCCTTACGGCTGGCAAATAATTTTGGAAGGAACTTTAAAACGTTTTGGTCTTCCAGAAAATAAAGATTTTATTTTTTTATTCATTGCTACTGTCCCCGTTATTGCAGACACTATTTTTAAGTATTGGATTTTTCGCTACCTCAATCGCTCTTCTCCTTCAGCAGTAGCAACCTATCGTAGTATGAATGAATAGTTAGTTCAAATAAATATGTTATCAAAATAAAATATTTTTTCATTAGCAATGTTTACTATTATGAAGGATACTCAGACAAGCACCGACCTCGTATACATTTACCTACGTGAAATTGGTCGCGTACCACTGCTAACTCACGAACAAGAAGTTTTATTTGGTAAACAGGTACAGCGAGCGATCGCCTTGCAGTTGGTAAAAGATTCGCTAACCAAGCAGTTAGGTCGAGAACCGTCGCTTGATGAATGGGCAAAAGCTTCAGGCAAATTAGATAATACTGGGCTAACAAAAGCGATCGCAGATGGTGAGAATGCTAAGCGCAAGATGGTAGAAGCTAATTTGCGACTGGTGGTTTCCATCGCCAAAAAGTACACCAAGCGCAATTTAGAACTTTTAGACTTGATTCAGGAAGGAACCATTGGTTTGCATCGGGGTGTGGAAAAGTTTGACCCAACTAAAGGTTATCGGCTTTCAACTTATGCCTACTGGTGGATTCGTCAAGCTATAACTAGAGCGATCGCGCAGAACAGCCGCACTATCCGGCTACCGATCCACATCACTGAGAAGCTGAATAAAATTAAAAAGACACAACGCCAGCTATCCCAACACCTGAAACGCACGCCGTCAATTTCTGAGTTAGCAGCAGCACTAGAATTGACTCCCAACCAGGTAATCTCGTATCTAGAGGTAGCACGTCAACCTATATCTCTAGAAAAACAAGTAGGAGAAGATCGAGATACAGAGCTGGGTGAAATGTTGCAAGATCCTGCTGCTTCTCCAGAGGAGTTTGCGATTCAGTCATTAATGTCCGATAACTTAAAGCAATTGATGGCAGCAGTTTTGACAATACAACAACAGCAGGTATTGAGCTTGCGTTTTGGTTTAGACGATGGACGATCGCTTTCGCTGAAAAATATAGGCGAACGGCTTAACTTTAGTCGCGAACGGGTGCGGCAGATTCAGCAAGAAGCCTTAGCCAAACTCCGCCAGTGCAAAGCCGAGCTTAGATAAACAACTGTAATATTTATGCTGTTGCATTGGCTTATACGGCTTACAACATAAATACTGATATGACTTTAGACACACCAACAGGTATGTCTATAATTCAAATTTATAGACAATGCTAAACATATACCCCCAGACCTCAACATAAACATCAGGTCTGAACGAGCCAGAATAAACTAAATAGAAAATCACTAAAAGCACTTTAACCAATAGGTGATTTTGCTCTTAGTGATATTTGATAACTAGAAAGTTTGGAGGATAATTTTGTCAATAAAACTAACCGTTGGAGCCTATTGCAATAGATCTCGATCTACCAGAGGCATAGTGTCTATTTGCAAAGTTGAGAGCTATTGAGTCTGTAAATGTATAGATTGTAGCTCCTGCTGGATCTTCAGCATATGCATCAGCAGAGCTGGAAGCATACGAGTGTTTTATAGATATGCCTCCTGTCACACTAGCTTCATTTTCTTCATTGACGATCTCCAAACCCTTTATGTCAGAAACAATCATGAAATTACTCCTTAAGTGCCTTAATTCTTCTTACACTTGCAACAACTGAGTAACTAAACTCAATCTCCAGAAGAGAGTAACAGATTCTTATTGTTATAAAAAGCAGTTTTTACATCTCTTAAAAACTACTAAAAAACTCTATTTATGTAAAAGTAAAAAGTAAAACATATACTAATTTTTTGACATTTTTAAGAAATTTTATCCTAATTTCATTCTCTTATGTTGTGCATCAAAATGGTCAATTTTTTTGACATTTTTAAAAAATTTCATCCTAATTTCATATCGTTGTGCTGACTTGTAAGCACCTAAATTTAATGATATTTGTTTGCATCAAGTATCGCGGCTACCTAAAGTGCTTTTTCATTAGGTGTGAGGATAAACAATTTTTTTTGGAAGGCTATACAAGTTAGCCTTTCAGTGGTTTGTGCAATCTTAAGCTTATCCCAAGTCTCTCTTGCTTCGCAGTCAGATATCGTCCCCAGTTCACTGATGAGAAAAAGTTTTGTTAATCCCAAAGCGCCTTCGCCTGAAACTACCCCAATAACTCTCACTATCCGAAAGCAGGACTTGTGGAGTAGGTCTGAGACTATTGTTAAGTGGTTAAATCTCCTCCCCTACAGCTCGAATGCTAACGACCTACGGCTAAATAATTCTCCTAATTTCGAGCAAAGCCAGTGCGACTTACCCAATTTTATTTTCAAAAGCAAAGCATCTGTAGATTGGGAAGGAAGCGCGATCGCAAAGTAATTTTAACTCTGTTTGGTATTTCATCTAAATTTCATCTTACTCTGTCAATCTAGTTAGCAAGAGATTCACTTGAGTGAGTTTCAAAGCTAATTAGCAGAGTTAAATTTTGAGAAGCTCAAATGAAGAAAACACTAGTTTATGTCACCGTATTTGCGCTAGCTACTGTAGCTTTAACTACTACTAGCTATGCAAGTACCAAGATAGATAGCGATAACGTTTCTAATATTGAGAATGAGGTGCAATCTCCTGCTAATCGCTGGCAACTAGTCAAACACGCTTTTAAATTAAACGTCCCAAAAAATATTAATGGACTCTCCCAGCTTATTATTGACACTCCATCTACTGTAGCAGTAAGTAATGATATAGATGTGCTAGCTCAAAACGGTCAAAAAGTTAATATTAATGTTTCTGTTAAAGATAAAAAAATTATCATAGATTTTCCAGGAAAGAATATTTCTAACACCAAGCTTATAGTTGAACTCAACAAAGTTAGACAACTATCTCAGGGTCCTGATTCTGTTTATAACCTTTGGGCTAAAGTTGTTGGCAGTAATACAGAAATTCCTGTAGGTGTAGTTCGGTTTCGTACATATTAATTCCCAATTTATGACTGCATCTACAGGAATTTTAGCTCTTTTTGTATAAAATAGCTTACTTACTGTTTGTTTGTGAGGCTGATGGGTTTCTACTAGGAAGATTACTAACAGCCCGTTGCAGCGTTGCCAGAGCGCGATTGTAATTCAAAATAGCATTCAGCCGATTCACCTGCGCTCGTGTCAAGTCATTTTCAGCACTAATCACGTCTAGTTGAGTACCAACTCCTCCCTGAAAGCGCACGCGAGCAGTCTCCAAACCTAATTGAGCTTGTTGCAAAGCTGCGGCGGCAGTTTGAATACTGCGAGCATTTGCTTGGAGATTTTTGTATGCTTGCTCGACTTGAAAACGAATCTGGTTACGAGTTTGAGCAAAGCGGGTTTCGGCGATCGCCCGATTATTCCTCTCCTGGGCTGCTGCAAATCTGGCAGCTCCGGCATCAAAGAAATTCCAGCGCAGTCTAGCTCCTGCTGCATAACCGTCTTGCAAGTCAAATTCGTCACTCAAGTCATCCAGTACTTGATAGTTGGCAAATAAACTAATTTGCGGTCTTGCCTCAGCCAAGGCGACTCGACGCTGCTGCTCGGCAATTCTACGTTGTGCCAACTGCTGTTGCAGCTCTACTCTATTTTTATACGCCAGCACGATACTTTCTTCCAGGGATAGTTCCCATTCCCCTGCTTGCCGCACTGGATCGGCAGCACTCACATCTACTGTCTCGCTCAAACTCAACAATTCCACTAATCGACGACGGGCAATATCTTGTTGGCTTTGAGCATCGATCAGTTCCTGCTCTGCATTACCAAGCTGGACTCTAGCTCTAACAATATCAAACTGAGCTACTATCCCACCTTCTTCTAACGCAATAGCATCCTGCAAACTTTTTTGGGCATTATTAACTGCTGCTTGGGAAATTCTCACCTGTTCGTCTGCTTCTTGCAGGTCGTAGTAAGTATTTGTGACATCTAGACGAGTTTGTTCGTTCAGTCGCTCTACGTCCAACCGATCGAAGCGCACCTGCTCCTGGGCAGCCCCGATTCTACCAGAGCGCCTACCAAAGGTGAAAATGTCATAACCAACCTCTAAAGTACCGCCTAAAGGAGTTTCAGGGGAAGACTCTTCACCGTCGTCGAGATCGTCTAGTTTGTCGCTAGCATTTTGTTCGCGGGAAAATTCTGCTTCACCGCTCAAAGTGGGTAATCGAGCTGCTTGCGCTTGTCTTAGGGCCGCTTGACTGCGCTGCAAAGTTTGTCGTGCAACCTGGAGTTCTCGATTATTCCTTTGCGCTAGCGCGATCGCCTGTTGCAAAGTAATTGGTTGTGCTTGCTGCAACCGGACTTGTTCTGGACGGGTAGGGAGATCGAGTGAGTTCTGGCTGGGATTCAGCGAGTCCGGCAACTGACTTTCTGAGGGAACGGTTGGGGATATAGGTTGAGTTTGGGCGCTTGCCGATTGAATTTGACTGAGAATGAAAATAGCACTAACACTCATTACCGTCAGAAGACAAACCATCTGCATAAGTTTTTTACTAGCTTGAAGCCCTTCTCTGACGGGCAACGGAATCATCATGAAACGCACTTTAACTTTCAAATTTAGAGGTGACTGGAAAGCACTAAGACTCAAGTATTTCACATAGAGATGAAATTTGGATGAAATCTATACAGCCTCTAATTAATTCTTCAACTTTGTAGGTATTTGTGACAAAGCGTTGAGGCTTGACCGATCGCCCAGCTTTATTAAATATCATTTCCAATTCCAAAGCCTGCGTTATTGTAAACCTAAGTTTTCTTCAACCGTAAATCTGCATACTACTAAATAAATAACTTTCTTTAACAGTTGAAAATTTCATCCTGATTTCATAGTCATTGGTTTACCTTAGCATTAGGTTTACACAACCAAAATGAGTTTAAGTATGAATTAATCTAGCCAATCTTTAGTAAGAGTAGAGTCAAAATGCTCAAACCACTAATTTACGCTACTGCGCTTAGTTTAACAGCCGCAGTATCAGTTCCATCTGTCTATGCAATTCCCGCAACAGATGCTATGAAGGTTCCTCATATTGTTAGCTCCGTCCAATTCCCTCAATCTAAAGCATCAATCGTTAGACACACTTTTCGATTGCAAATCCCTCAAAATAGTAAATCTCTCTCTCAACTGATGATTGACGTACCTACTGGTTTAAAGGTAAAGAATAAGATCGATGTTTCTGACCGATCGGGTCGCCAAATTGACACCAATACCTCTGTTGATGGTAGTAAAGTCACGTTAGTATTTCCCACACCCGTTTCTCCTGGAAACGAACTCAAAATTGCTATGAGAGATGTAAAAATTTCAGGAATTACCAATGCTTGGCTGTACAAGGTTTACGCTAGACTTGATGGAATTGATGCAGATCTTCCTATCGGTTTTGCTCGCTATCGGGTCTACGTGCGGTAAGAGTTAAGATTTCACTTCAATTTCATTCAAGCCTGTCAAGATAGTAAATATAAGTTCAAGCGAGATATTTTCTCTCACAAGGATGTTAAGGGTATGGCTGACACTTGAATAGGTATTGAGTTACTTATAAGTGAAGCGATTCAATCACTTTTCGCGAAAACTATCTCAGTCTTCAGTTGAAGAATTTAAAGAATTAGTTAGATAAAATTTTTGAGTTGTCTAACTGAAGATTAGTAGTGCAATTGATTTACGTTTTTGATTTGGAGGGTTTACCATGAAAACATTTTTAATCGGGACTGCATTCATCCTAACGATCGCATCTTTTGGTTCTGCTGCTTATGCAAACCCTGATAACTCCGGCAGCAAAGAAGGCTGTCAAGCTACACCTATCTCAGAACCTTCTGGAGGAGCTAGTAGGCAACGACTTGCAAACGAGCAAAAGTGCCATGCAGGAGGAGTTGTAGAAGATCGGCAGTCCACTGAGGCATCTAACACAAAAGGTTGTAAAGTTCCTATAGCAAGACCATCTGGAGGAGCCTCTAGGGAAAGACTTGCAGCTTTGCAGAAGTGCTATTCAGGTACTCAATAGTTCCAACAAAAGTTTAGACAACACAAAGCTAGAACCAAAGATAACACTATCCAGCGTTGAGGTTAGACACATACTAGGTTCTCTCCTTCATAGAGTTGAAATTTTGGCTCTAGCTACTTACTAGTTGTAGAAATACTTGGTTCACATAGAAAAGGGTAGAAGTAGTTTTGTCTAGAACTCTACTAAATACCTGGAAGAAGCTAACTTTTTTGCTGGTAATTATATCCAGCAGGTGTCGTTACAGATAGCAAAGCAAAGTTGATTCAGGAGTCAATGTTATGAAATTAGCCATCCTTGGTGGTCTATCAGTTTTATTGTTTTCTATTGCAGATGTGCCTACATTAGGAGTTGAGATAGCAGCAGCCGATAGTGAAAAAAACAGTACTGCTATTAGATATCAACTGCGTCCCTTTAATCTAGTTTACTTAGCTTATCAAGGTTATTTCCGCGACCAAGGCATTCCTGGCTACAGTGCATTCCTTGCAGCTTACGAGGCGGGGAGAGTCAGTGCTGAAGATCTCGTGCAAAGTGCAGTTAAAAAGAACAAAGTTTCCCCTGAAACTGCAAGCGATCGAGGCTACCTCAGAGCAGTCAAGTCTCAGATAGAAAGTTTGAGAAAAGGTTAACAAAATACCTATAGTAATTCTAAACGATTTGTGAAATTGGGAAAGGTTTGCTAAACTAGTTGATAGTTGATGGTTAATAAAGTAATTGCTGTCAACTATCAACGGTATTCATAAAGATTTTATGACTGGAAAAACTTGATGTAATATTTATATTTTTCTCATGAAATTTGAGTGTAATGTAGGTATTGTTCACCCTACTATTTGCTGTAAATGAATTAATAAGGAATATATTAATGTACGACGTAGTTAAAGAGTTTACTAGAAGAGTTTTAACAGGTTTGCTAGTACATGAAGTTGAAATTGATAAGCATTATAAAAATGTTAAAAAAGTCTGTCCATCAATTCAACAACAAGTTATTCAAACTCCAGAAGTAGAAAGTATGCTTTTTTGGCAAGATGCCCAATATTTGCATCAGCCAGTATACACTTTGCCAAATATATATTCAGTGATTTTAAAAAATATTATTTACTGTTCTCGAAATCACATATTAATGACAAACTCGCCGCGTAGAATTATAGCGGATGCTGTAGCAACAGATATTCCGCACAACTACATGGTTTTAGAAGATATGTTTGTGAGGAAAGCAGAAAAAATTCCAGGTGTTTGCACCATATTTAACTCTTTCCCTCCTAATGTTTATTATCATAGATTAATCGATAACTTACCCCGACTATATCATCTACACCAGCCAGAGTATAAAAATATTGCAGAAATTAAAGTTGTTTGTTCTGACTTAACAGAAGTAGAAAACTTTTTCGTTTCAAAATTATTACCTGAGAACGCTAAGATTTTTCCAGTCGATTGCCAGAAAAACTATTTGATGGAAAATTTGATCTATCCTAGTTTTTTAACCAAAATTAATTCTGCTTACTTGCCTGCTGAATATTTAAACTTTTTTCTTCAAAGAGTATGCCCCAACTCCCCAAGAAGAAAAGATAAACGCATTTTTATATCGAGGAAAGATGCGGCAATGAGACGCATTATTAATGAAGAGGAATTGTTGGATACATTAAAAAAATACGATTTTCAGGAGTATGTTCTCGAACAAATGACAATAGAAGAACAGATAGAGCTGTTCTATAATGCAGAAGTAGCGATCGGTTCTCACGGAGCAGGTTTCTCCAATATTATTTTTTCTGACAAAATACATATTGTAGAGCTATTTCCTTCAAAATTTAATTGGATGCCTGTATACTACTTTCTCTCTAAATCTATGCAACATCACTATCACTACTTATGCAGTGGGGAAGAACTGAATTATACAGATTTTGAACGTGTTCTATCTGAGAAAAAACTTGCACCTCACAGTTATTTTAAAGATAGAAATTTTATCGTGAATGTATCTGAGGTGATAAGTTTACTGGAACGTATTCTATAAAAGTCACTACGGACAGATGGATTATCGGGTGGGCGTTGCCCTCCTTACTTCCTCTTATTATTAGGTGGGCGTTGTTCTCCCTACTTTCTTTCGACTTTTGACTTCTGGCTTTTGACTTCGCATACTAGCCTCTCATCCATAAACAAGGTAGCCTTGCTATAGCGCCAAATAATAACAACAAACCTGTATTTGGAAAACTATATCTGCTTTTCAAATATAGGTGTTTGGTAATCGCACTAGTAGTTAGTATTTTCAACAATCTACACGACTCAAATTATTATAATTACATTCATAAATCCGCTGCGATCGCACAATCCTTGCCCGTTCGTTAACAGACGAGCAAGGACAGCTTTTTAGAACTAAGTTCTAGAACCTAAAGGTCGTTCGTATAGTTCCAACATAGATGTTGCTGTTGTCATTGTTATGTTCGGGGTTGAAAATTACGATCGCGCCAGGAGTGACCTCAATATTATCGGTAATAGGAAAACGGTATAGTGCCTCTAGGTGATAGGAAGTATCGCGATCGCGGCGACCGCCAAATTCGTTATCGCCAGCTCTTGGTGGCATACCGAAGATCAAACCGAGAACGCTGCCTTCTTTACCCAAGTCTTGTACGGCTAGGGTTGCCGCCCAGTTCCAGATCTCAGCAGACTGGGAAGGGCTGTTTTCATTCAGAGCAACAGTATAACCGCCCCAACCTGAAATCGTGATTCTGTCACCTAGCTTGAGGCTAGCTTGCGCGGCATAGTGATTAGCTGACGTTGCGGCATTGTTGAAGGGGTTATTAGCAAAGTTACTGCCAGTACCTCCCGAAACACTAATACTGTTGTTAGTAGTAACGCTATCGGTCACGGCATTGTCATAGCTGTGAGCGTAAGCCAAACCTAAATTTAGGGTGTCGGAGGGACGGAAGGCTAGCTGAGCGATCGCCGCATAATCTCCGTTGAACAGTCCAAAACTGTTATCAGGATTATTAGAATTCGGTGCTTTATAGCCGAGAGACAGACCAATACGACCTTTGGGGTTGATGTTGACAGTTAAAGCAGAACCCGCAGTACCCTGTTGGCGATAGATCGGGTTAAAGCGTCCAAAGTTAGAAATGGCTCCCCGACCGCTGCTTTCAAACACGGGGTTGAAAGTGTAGATGTTGTCAAAGAAGTCAGAGTTGGCAAAGTCAACTTTGACATCGGCAATGTCGCCTACTGGAAACTTGTACCAAAAGTCGTCGAGGACAACATCATTGCTATCGCTGCCGTCAAACGATAAGCGCGTCATAGCAGTACCCGTATCACCTGAAGCACCAGGAGTTCCCGTGCGCGTGAAGGGAGTGATATTGCGGGCTTGTAGTCGAGTTCTCAACTCATCTTTTCCAGTAAAACTGGTATTAAAAGTCAAACGAGCGCGGTCAGCTAGTATGGTGTTGATGTCCAAATCTCCTCTAGAACCTTCTGCTTCACCGCTACGAACAGCTCGCTCATCACCAAAGACATCAGCTACAGCAGCAATTACTTCTCCAGTTAGTGTGGTGGTAGTAGAAAACTGATTGGCTTCTAATTCAGATGTTTGTGCTTCCAAGGCATCAACGCGACCGCGCAGCGTAGCAAGTTCGGCAGAAAACTCCTCTTGTAACCTTTGTAAAGTTGCTAGATCTTCTTTGGTTACATTGTCAGCCGTAGCTGTGGCAATTAATTCATTCACTCGATCTAGACAGGCATTCAAACCAGCAGCGAACTCGTAACGAGTCAAAGCGCGGTTGCCGCGATAAGTTCCGTCAGGATACCCAGCAATACAACCGTAACGCTCGACTAAGGACTGCAAGGCTTGAAATGCCCAGTCGGTAGGCTGTACGTCGGATAGCTGGGAAACAGAGGTGACTTGAGCCAGAGCATCTGTGGTTTGGCTGTTTTGGTTAATTTCATCAAAGCTGGTTTCATCTAGCTGTTGAGCAACTGGTTGTAATGTTGAATTAGATTGGCTTAGTTGTGCAATTTTTTGTTGTGTAATTTTTTGTTCTGAGGGATTTATAATTATCTCCGACGCAGGAGCTTCAGCAGCTTGGGTGCGGACTGTCAAAAATAGAGTAGTACCTACAAGCGTAACTGGACACAATCCCAAAGCAATCCACAAAAACTTTGTCATAGTTTTCGCTCACACCTATATTGTTAAGTTGACAGAAATGCCCAACTTATTCGGCAAATAGCGTCATGTTTGTCGCTACTACCTGCTTATTATTTCAGACAGAGATGAAATTCGGATGAAATCTTTTTTAGAATTGAGGACTATGTTAAAGCGAGAAGAAAGCTACAGTTCTATTTCACACTTTGCTAGTAGCAAAGTTTTTAGAAGATATTATAAAAATCTTACTTTAAGAGCGAAAGTTAATGTTTTTAAATTTACGTATAAAACTGTTAAATGAGAAACGGAAATACTTGCATTGTCGGCTGATGCAATCTTTCCTTCGATAACTTTTTGAAAGGCAATTAAATAAATCTAAACTAGGTAAGCAGAAGCAAAAAAACGCTGGAATTTATTAATTTTTGGTAGTTGGTAAGCAGCTAAATTTTAAATAAAAATGCAGTCAAACATAAATTATTAATGGTTGATTCGCTAAAGCAAATATTTTGTTATTTAACTAGCAAATCGATTTGGCTCATAAAGAGTCGATATTTCATCCTGATTTCATCTAGTTCTGTCAATCTATTCTTAGTAGATAACTTAACTGATAGTTAATAGAGGGAAGACCCACGTATAATAGCAGAAGGATGAATTTTATGAGAATATTACTAGTTGAGGATGAACCAGACTTAGGAGCTGCAATCAAGCGAACCTTAGACCAAGAAAAGTACGTGGTTGACTTGGTTCTAAATGGCACTGAAGCCTGGGAATATTTAGAAAACCAGCACGCGCAGTATAGCTTGGCTGTCTTGGACTGGTCGTTACCAGGAATGTCAGGTATAGATCTTTGCAAACGGCTGAGGAGGCAAAACAGCCCGTTACCAGTGTTGATCCTGACAGCTAGAGATAGTATTGAAGACAGAGTGACTGGTTTGGATGCAGGAGCGGATGACTATCTAGTGAAACCGTTTAGCATGGCGGAACTACTAGCAAGGGTGAGGGCGCTCCAACGGCGATCGCCTCAGATACTACCCCAAAAACTCCAGGCTGGCAATTTAATTTTGGATTACGCCAGCCGAAGTGTCTATCTGCTCGAACAAAGTGGCGATAAGCAGTTAGTATCACTGACAAATAAAGAATTTCAGCTACTAGAGTATTTTATGACACATCCAAATCGGATTGTTAGCAGCGAGCAGATCCGCAATCAGCTTTGGGAAGTGAATGCAGATACGACTAGTAATGTAGTAGCTGCTCAAATTCGCTTGCTCAGACGACAACTTGCAGTCATAGGTAGCACTGACGCAATCGAAACTGTTCCTGGCAGGGGCTATCGCCTCAAAATTCCCGATGCAACAAAATAAACTTTTTACTCGGACTCGCTGGCAATTAGTTGCCTGGTATGCAGCCGTGATGGGCTGCATTTTAGGTCTAATTGGTTTTGGAATGTACCAAGCAATTATTCACGCTCACTGGCGCACTCTAGACCGAGAGCTAGAGATTGTGGCTGGAACGCTACACGATTCTATCGAAAAAACTTTGATCCAACCTGGACGCTTGGAACAGACAACCAAGCAACTCTTGCCACAAATGTCGCAATTGGAAAAACGTCACATTCTCGGAGCCATTCACCGAGATGACTACTACATCAGGTTTTTAGACCGTTCTGGACGGGTCATCGCTCTATTTGGTTCTCAACCAAATGGGTTGCCGCTTACTTCAGGAGAGGCTGCATGGCAAACCCTTGTCGATGCTAAGGGAAATCGATATCACCAAATATCTTTATCATTACATACTCAGGACAATCGCCCTTGGGGATACATGCAGATGGGGCGATCGCTTAAAGACGTTGACGATTATCTCACCAATGTGAAGTTAATTTTGCTGGTGGGATTACCAATCTCTATGGCAATGGTGGCAGTTTCCAGCTGGTGGCTAGCAGGGTTAGCAATGCGACCGATTTACCGCTCGTATAGGCAAGTTCAACAGTTTACAGCAGATGCAGCTCATGAATTGAGAACGCCTTTAGCGGCACTAGGTGCAACTGTCGAATCAGCTCTGCGATCGCCCGATCTGTCTCAAGCAGAAGCATACGATATTTTACAAACTTTAAACCGCCAAAATCAACGGCTAACGACGTTAGTTGCCGATCTACTTTTACTATCTCGCATGGAGCGGCGACCTTTACCAGCACGTCATCAGCTTTGTTGCTTAAACGATATTATCAGCGATTTAGTAGAAGAATTAACATCCTTGGCTCTTGACGCAGGAGTAACGTTGACATCTGACATCCAAGTAAAAAGTTTGTTGCGCGTCTTTGGGGATGAAGAGCAACTGTATCGTCTATTTACAAATTTGATGGTTAATGCCATTCAGTACACGCCATCGGGCGGTTGCGTAACTGTGATTTTAGAGCGTAGCGGTCACTACGCGCTGACTCGGGTTCGAGATACGGGTATTGGCATTGCACCTGAGCAACAACAACGAATTTTCGATCGCTTCTATCGCGTCAGCAGCGATCGCTCTAGAGCATCGGGTGGATCGGGGTTAGGGTTAGCAATCGCAATGGCGATCGTTCAAGCACATGATGGTAGTTTAGAGGTGCAGAGCGAATTGGGTAAAGGCAGTACTTTCAGCGTGCGATTACTTTTAGAAACTTCATCACTTCCAGATAGCTGAAGAGGATTTCTTGCTCATGGAATAGCAGAATTTCATCTGATTTTCATTTGAGATATTTACAATAGTCAACGCTGAATGTGGAGATTAATCTTGATTTTAAAACTAAAATACTGAATTCAGATTAAGAAAAAAAGTTGGCGATCGCCTCTTAAAAAACCATTTGCAAACAAGCAACCGCACCAATCGGCTCCAAGGTGTTGCAATAACACTGGGTAGCAGAGCTAAAATGTGCGTATGTATATCCCCCAGGGGGGTATCTAATGCCCCAAACTCAAAACCAAAAAATCCTCAATCGTCTTGCCAGGATTGAAGGTCACGTCCAGGCTATTCAACGAATGGTTGAGGCTGACAGACCTTGCCCAGAACTACTTATGCAAATTGTGGCAGTACGAGCGGCACTCAAAAAAGTGGCTTTAATCTTGCTGGAAGACTTTGCCGAACAACGCTTGGCAGATGTCATGCAAAGCGACAATTTTAAATCAGAGTGGACCGATCTTTGCAAAGCTTTAAATTTGCTGAGTTAGAAAAAGTCGATCGAAGAAGACAGATGAATGCCTTATCGCTATTTCGCTGCCTCCGCAATCCAGTATTTGCTCGGCTTTATACAGCCCAAACCGTCAGTTTGTTGGGAGACGCACTGACCTGGGTAGGTTTAGCCTTACTTGCCTTTGAGTTGGTGGGGAAGAATTCAGCCGTTGTCTTATCTGGGGCGCTGACACTGCGCGTTACTGCTTTCGTCCTACTGTCACCCCTAGCAGGAGCGATCGCCGATCGTTTGGATCGCAAGCGCATTATGGTGACAACTCATTTAGCGCGAATGCTGTTGGTTGGCTTACTACCGTTCGTTACAGCAGTGTGGCAAGTCTACTTGCTGATTTTTGCGCTTAACCTCTTCAATGCCTTCTTTACACCGACATACAAGGCGACAATCCCCCAAGTCACGGGACAAAATGACTATCCGCAAGCGATCGCGCTTTCCAGCGTCACTTACCAATTGTTAAGCGTATTAGGTCCAGGTTTTGCCGGAGCTGTCGCCGCTTTTATCGGTGCAAGGCAGATTTTCTTCTTAGATGCTCTGAGCTTTGTAGTTGCGGCTATTTTAATCTTCAGCTTACCAGGACAGCTTAGAGTCGATTCTAGCCAATCATCGGTGAGGACAACAGGCAGAACGTGGCAAGATATCAAAGCAGGCACAACTCGTTTGTTTGTAGATGCTCCAATTCGCTACGCACTCCTGATGCAGCTAGTTGCCTCTATTGCTGGAGCGCAAATTCTCGTCAATACTATCGGTTACGTTCAAGGAACGCTCAAATTAGGAGAAGTGCAGTACGGCTGGGTGATGGCAGCTTTCGGTATTGGTGCTGCTATATCGGCTGTGGTAGTAGGTGCGCTGAATAGACGTTTAGCACTAACATCGCTGATCCCGATCGGTGCAGTTTCGATCTCCCTAGCCTTAATGCCTGCAAATTTCGTAGATATAGCAGTGCTGATGATACTGTGGGCTGTGGCAGGTGCAGGACAAAACTTGGTGGACTTGCCGACTCAAACTTTAATTGCAGATCGTATCCCCAGGACTATCCAAGGAAGAGTTTATGGGGCGCACTTTGCCTGGAGTCATCTGTGGTGGGCAATCTCATATCCTCTAGCTGGATGGTTGGGCAGTCATTTAGGCGATCGCTCGTTCCTGTACGGTAGCTTAGTCAGTTTGGGGTTGTTAGCAGTCGTCCAAGTCACTGTTGCGCCGCAGTTGCGCGATCGCGAACACATACACTATCCGACTTGGCACGAACACGAACACATACACGACGAACACCATCAGCACGACCACGAGCCAGGAATACTCATAGGCGAGCCACACACGCATCTGCACGAACATACAACAATCTTGTATCACAGCCATCCCGATCTAATCGACTTCCACCACCGTCATCATTACTAGGGGAGTGGGAACTCGCCTGGAGAAGCAGATAATGTAGAAAGCGATCGCACTCAACGGAAAAGACAGTTATGAGAATTCTGTTGGTAGAGGATGACGAGCGCCTTGCTAAGGCTTTAGCAGAAGCCCTTACCGACCAACATTACGTTGTTGACATTGCTACAGACGGTCAGGCAGGTTGGGAGTTTGTAGAAATTTGTCCTTACGACCTGTTGATTTTGGATGTCATGCTACCAAAGCAAGATGGGATCGGTCTTTGCCAAAAAGTACGTCAGAGCAAGCATTCCATGCCGATTCTGATGCTGACGGCAAGAGACACCAGTTCGGATAAAGTTATGGGGCTAGATGCAGGGGCAGACGATTATGTTGTCAAACCCTTCGATTTACAAGAGCTGATGGCTCGGATTCGAGCGCATCTACGTCGGGGCAACTCCAGCCTACCGCTAGTGTTAGAGTGGGAACATTTGCGCCTCAACCCTAATATCTGTGAGACTACATACAACGGACAACTTCTACATCTAACACCAAAAGAGTATCGCATACTAGAATTATTCATGCGTCATAGCTATCGCACCTTCAATCGGAGCGAAATTCTCGATCGCCTTTGGTCGTTTGAAGAACCACCAGCAGAGGAAACCGTTAAGGTTCATATCAGAAGCCTACGGCAAAAGTTGCGAGCGGCTGGAGCTGCGGCTGACTTAATCGAGACAGTATACGGCTTGGGTTATCGGCTCAAACAAACTTTCTAACTGGATATTTCTAACTGAATGTTTCGGGCTTTACACTGGCGGCTATTGATTTCCTACCTAAGTGTCATGGTGACAATTTTAGGAATATTTACCTTAGCTGTATATCAGTTTGTCGCCTACAATCTTTATCAAAAAACAGACCGCCAAATGCTAGGATTGGCGGATGCAGCCGCTCACAGTTTATCGAAGATCCGAGCCGATCGCACCGCCATTTCTCGTCAGATGCCCCGCTCGTTCGACGACGATGGCGATCTCGATATCCCCTGGCAGGATTTACGCGAAAATCATCAAAGTGTGGAATGGTACGATGCTAACCGTCAGTTGTTAGGTAAAGTGGGAAAGCCGCTGACAAGCATTCCTTTAGCAGCTAATTCATATATTTCGCAACAAGGGCAGATTCGCGCTCTCACGATTCGGGTTTATGAAGAAAAACAGAGTAGAGCTAAGCAGGAACTCCAAGGTTATATTCGCGTATTAGAATCTACTGAAGAATTAGCAGAAGAACTAGACAGACTTCTATTAGGATTGGGTGTAGCAGGGATAATTGCCCTGTCGCTAACTGGTGTTGGTGGTTTGTGGCTGACGCGACAATCCATAAAACCGATTCAGTTGAGTTTTCAGCAGTTAAAACAGTTAAATCAGCAGTTAAAGCAGTTTACAGCCGATGCTTCCCACGAGTTGCGTAGCCCTCTAGCGGCGATTAAGACTTCAACTCAGGTGATGATGACTCATCCAGAGCGAATTCATCCAGCAGATGTGGATAAGTTGGATGCGATTGCCAGTGCGACTCAACAAATGACTTGTTTGGTGGAAGATTTACTCTTTCTCGCACGGACAGACGTTACAGAAACTAACTTAACGCAAGAGTGGAGAGCGATCCCAATAGACGAACTGCTAGAAGATTTGGTAGATTTCTTATCACCTCAAGCCCAAGCCAAGGAAATTACTCTCAAGTTAGATTCATTAAAAGAAGTGTTTGTTAAAGGTGATGCCTTTCAGCTAGGGCGTTTATTTTCTAACCTGCTAGAGAATGCGTTGCAATACACACCATCTAGCGGAACTGTAACTATTTCCATAGCCAGTCAAGATAAGTTTGTTGTTATTAGTGTTGAGGACACTGGAATCGGGATCGCACCAGAATACGTTCCACTAGTTTTTCATCGCTTTTGGAGAGCAGATAAGGCGCGGACGTACAGAGAAGACGGTTCAGGATTGGGATTGGCGATCGCTCAAGCCATTGCTCAACGTCACGGGGGAGAGATTGTCCTCAGCAGCCAAATAGGAGTTGGTAGTTGCTTTGGGGTACGTCTACCGATCGCCGCCTAATTTCTTTTTGTTTGCCTTTTGCTGTCGAACAAACCAGACATACTCAACCCCGTTACTAACAATCCGATTAGTCCTAAGCCATTCAAAATGGGGTAGATTGCCTGAAGACGAAAGATTTCACCCGTGTGAATGCTTAATAGAAAACTAGAGGATAACCCTGTGGCGATCGACCACTCGCGAACGATTGTAACTATCATCCCAGTTAGCACGGTTACAGTCAGTGGGATCGAGATCGCGATCGCCAGAATGCGGTGATATTTCCGAAACGCACGTTTCATGTCAATTCCTCGTTAAAAATAAACTTTTAGAATACTATCTGCTCTTTAGATTGGAAAAATCGAGTTCTGTCATGCAAAACTCGATGGGTGAGAGGAGTCCCCTTTGCCGGAGACTTTTCCTCAAGGTACAACAAATATAGTAAAGAACTCGGAAAGAGCGGGATATAGCTATTTTCTTTCCGAGTTCTTTACCTTCGTAGTTTTATCTTGGAGTTGGTTGGCAGAGAAGTCATTAACTGCTTTGCTGTACTTCGTATCCCTCAGCACATTTACTCATAGCAGTAACGATGTTTTGTGCCAGTTAGCGTAAATTTTTGCTGGAGTTTGAGATCGTGAAACGACATCAAGTACTAATTGTTGCTGCCATCAGTGTTTTGGTATTGGCAGGATGCACTAATGCTCAACAGCCTACCATACAGACCTCACCCGCAGCTAGTCCTGCTGCTACTGGGCAAACCGATCGAGCAGGCGTTGACAGTCTGCTGGGCGTTGTTTCCACAACTAAAGCAGCAGTTGAAGCAGGGAACTTTTCTCAAGCTAAAACGGAATTTGACAAATTTGAAGATAACTGGAAACAGGTTGAGGATGGCATAAAAGCGAAATCTAGCGATCGCTACAAAGCGATTGAAGATAGCCTGGATCGGGTGACGGGTGAACTGAAAGGCTCTCAGCCTAATAAAGAGATTGTGCTGACCCAATTGCAATCTTTGGAAAATCATATCAATAGTGTTGCCAAACTCTAGGATTTCAAAACTGGAATTTCAATCGATACTTAATTTAACTTGAGCTGAAGTCGCTTCGACAATTATTTCGCTCGTGCTTGCATGAGGTAGACCTGTTAACTATATACAGCTACTACCTCATGTTTTTTATGCTCGTTGAGTCTACTAGCCGATTGCCGATAATTTTACCAATGAACCGATCGAGAGAAGGAGATCGCTACTAAATAAGCATATGAAATATTTTTTCGATCGCACATAAACTATTTACTTGCCAAATTTTTGCAAGAAATAATCGGATAAATAGAATTAATTCTGATTTAGAAAATTGCTCGATTTCTTTCCGATTTCTTTACCTTTAATGTCTTACTTTTAAGGTGCAGTAGTTACGAATGTAGCCTTCAGCAAACTTATAAGGAGTAAAGAGGATGAATTCAAAAGCACTAATTGCTGAATTTGTCGGAACTTTTGCCTTGATCTTTATTGGAGTAGGTGCGATCGCCACGAATTACATCAATCGGGGCGGCATTGAGGGTACGGCAGTCGATTTGACTGCTATTGCCCTCGCCCACGGTTTGACAATTGCCGTTATGGTCAGCGCTACAGCAGCCGTTAGTGGCGGTCATCTTAATCCAGCCGTCACCTTTGGCGCTTGGCTAACAGGTAAAATCGATCCGAGAAGTGCGTTGGGATATGTCATCTCCCAATGTTTGGGAGCCATTTTTGCTGCCAGCCTGATCAAACTGGCTATTCCCCCAGCCGCACTCCAAGCTGTAGGTATGGGAACCCCAGCTCTCGGTAACGGAGAAAGCCCCTTTATGGGCTTGGTGATGGAATTTATTTTGACCTTCTTCTTGGTATTTGTTGTTTTTGGCACGGCTATTGATAATCGCGCTCCTAGATTAGGCGGTTTATTCATCGGATTGACTGTAGCACTAGACATTTTAGCTGGCGGTCCCTTGAGTGGTGCTGCGATGAACCCAGCTCGGTATCTCGGTCCAGCTTTAATGGGAGGCGGACTCCAACACTTTTGGTTGTACTGGATCGGTCTTTTGGCGGGTGGTGCTGCCGCAGCTTTGCTGTACCATCACACATTGGAAGACAAAAGCTACCTCATCCGTAACAGTCAAATTGAACCGCAGTCCAATATTAGGTAAGTGAATTGACAATTTGATGTCATGACTGACCGGATTGACTTCTGCTTCACTGCAATCGATTGCAACAATTTTTTTCAAATAAGGCTTTGATATATCTCTTGCCTTAAACAACTTCCGAAAATTAGCTCGTTAAAAAAATGGTAACGAATAAATCAATTCATGGATTAGCAAGTAATTCACTGCATTTGAAACTATTATTTTTAGCAGTTAAGGAATTAGGTTGTTTGCCCTCCAATCGCTCGGAACTTTATCAGGTAGGCTTGAATGTACTACTCCAGCAATGGAATAGCGAAGACGAGATCCAGGGAGCGCAAATCTACAAGCAACTGTCAGTACAACACAAACAGGACTTGCTGAGTCAAATTGCCCTAGTTGCCTTTCAGCGAGGCGATTGTTTCTTGAAACAAGAAGAAATAGAGCAGCAGATTGCAGATCGCATTAGTAAGTTGCCTAATGCGAGTCAAGAACTGAAGATGATACCACTTAACAGTAAGGCTGTACTGCAATCTATTGAAGTGCAGCATGGTTTGTTAGTACAACGATGGCAGGGAGTTTACTCATTCTCCCATCAGTCCTTACATGAATATTTTGTAGCTAGAGGAATCGTTGCTAGCTGTAAGCATCAAGAATTAGAATTAGCTTTCAAACAGTTGGTTAGCCATATCACCGAACAATTATGGCACGAAGTGTTTTTGTTTGCTGTGGAGATGTTAGATAATGCCGATCGCCTACTAGAGTTGATGAAGCAACGGATCGATTCCCTCTTAGAAGGGGACGAGCAGTTACAAGAGTATCTCTCGTGGGTGAATCAAAAATCTCTTAGCGTACCTATCTCTGAAAAGCGGGAGATGATTCGTGCTTTTTACCTCGATCTTGCTAGAGCATTAGATCCGGTTGAGAGTATGCCAAAACATAATCTCACCCAAGCTCTTGCTCCTAATTTCAATCAGACTCGCGTTCTTGCTGTTATGTTCGATTTTCTTCGTTCCTCTGCCGTTGAATTTCATCTATCGAGTGAAGTAAAACTTCCAACCATAGATGAATTGAAGCAACACTTAGAAAAGCAATTTTTGATTTCAGAGGCAGAAAGAGAAAAATTTAGCGCATGGTGGAAAGTACAGGGTCAATCTTGGACAGAACAATTAGTATCGATCGCGATTTCCTATTATGGAGATCGCCAGTGGCAGTTCAGCGATCGGCAGAAAGAATTAATAGATCGATACTACACTGCTAATCTATTTCTAGTGGATGGTATGAATAGCTCTTGTTACATAACTTATGCTGTACGTCAGGAGATTGAAGAAACTTTGTTCTTGCCTGCTTCAGAGTTAAACTTTTATTCGAGATCGATCGAATAAAAGTTTAACTAGGCAAAAGAGCATTACAGCTACTAAAATATGCCCCAAACACCACACGTTGAGGAACATTTTACAGCCAGCGAAGTTGTCCGAGATATTGTCATTGGAGTCTCGGACGGATTGACAGTTCCCTTTGCTCTAGCATCTGGGTTGTCTGGTACTATAGCTTCTACTAGCATAGTTGTCACCGCTGGTTTAGCCGAGATTGCAGCAGGTGCGATCGCTTCGGGGTTTGGGCGGTTATCTTGCTGCTAAAAGCGATGCCGACCACTACACGTCAGAGCTAAAGCGCGAACAACGAGAACTGAGAGAAAAGCCAGGAGCAGAGGTAAGAGAAGTCATAGATATATTTCAATCTTAGTACTACAGTTGTATTTAGGTAGATGAGGGACTAGCTCGTTTTTGATCATGCCAGTAACGCGCAGTAGCGTTCT